>Ga0180218_1000164_pt1 | contig 94666 bp, 82 predicted proteins | sample eDN3rd37CKraftBY_FD_151334 | JGI IMG/M metagenome (GOLD analysis project Ga0180218, IMG submission 151334) | Enriched backyard soil microbial communities from Emeryville, California, USA - eDNA 3rd pass 37_C Kraft BY (version 2) (version 2) | ecosystem: Environmental > Terrestrial > Soil >... | reverse complement strand
TCGCCCACGAACCCCACTGTTTGAACTCGATCATCGAATACTGCAGCAGATTCTCGTCGCGGCGGAGGATATCCTTCCACTCCCCGAGCCGACGAGAATCGTACGTGGTCGGCTGCATCGCGCGGCCATACCGCGATCCTTCGAGGCCCAGCTTGTAGTCGGGGTACCCGAGGGAGGCCACCAGTTCGAGTGAGGTCCGTTCACGCAGGAACGACAGCATGTCGTTCGCGTGGTCGAGAAACGCATCGACGACTTCTCCGCCACCGACCGTTTCTGCGAGATACTTACGCGCGCTCTCGATGTCGTCGTCGATCCCGCCTTCTGTCATTCCGTCGTTGGCGGGGATCCAGATCGTGCCGGCGGACACGGCAGACGTCCCGCCGATCTGGCTCGACTTCTCGAGCACCAGAACGGACTGTCCCGCGGACGCTGCGGTGAGCGCGGCGACGAGGCCGCCGGCGCCCGATCCGACCACCACGACGTCGTATCGGTCCGAGAAATCTCGTTTTCCGAGAATTTTCATGAAGTTTCCCTTGCGCTCGACGGCTCGGTCCTGGGCACCTCGACGTCCGGGTTTGCGGTTTCGCAGGTGCAGGCGGCCGCTGGGGTCATTTCTTGGAGGCTGCGTCGAACATGCTCGAACGGGCGGTGATCAGCGACCTCATGTTCGCGATCCCGCTCTGGTATCCGCCGCCGACCTCGAGCATCGCCGACGAGTTTCCGGCCGCGTACAGCCCTTCGATCGGTCGGCCATCGTAATCGAGAACCCTTCCCACACCGTCGGTGTCGAGCCCGGTGGTAGGAATTCCGGTACCGACGAGGACCGGCCGCATCGCATAGAACGGTCCGACGGCTACCGGACCGAGGTTCGGGTGCTGGCCTGCCTGATGGTCTCCGTAGGAGACCTGGGAATACATCCGCTCACCTCGGCCGAATTCGCGGTCCACTCCGTCTGCGCAGTCGACGTTGAATCGGCGGACCTGGTCGGAGAAGGCAGCGACGTCGACACCCATCTTCTCTGCGAGCTCTTCGATCGAGTCGGCGGAGACAACGTCCCATTCCGCCGGGAAGTCCGTTCCGGGGGAAATAGACGAGAATGAGTACTCGCTACGGAACTTGGTATCGAAAACCCACCAGCACGGCCAGTTGGCGAATGCCTGCCGTCGGCCGTCGATCGTCTTGAGAGCATGCCCGATCGCAGGGTAGAACGATTCGTCGCAGAAACGACGGCCGTCCCCGTTCACGAGGATCGAGTACGGGTACGACACGGCGCGGAAGATGCCGGTCATCGACTGCCCGTCGTCCTTACGCCCGGGGATGGGGTACCCGAGCCGCATCGGCTTGGGTTCGCTCACGACGCGAGCACCCAACGGCGCGGTCAATCGGAAGTGGTCGCCGACCACCGAAGGTGGCGCAGCCGACGCCACGTCGGGGATACCCTCGAAGCCTCTCATCGCTCTCGGGTCCCAGTCGTACGCTCCGGTCGCGATCAGGACGCCGAAGCGCGCCCCGAAGGTCCGTCCGTCGTCGATACGCACGCCCACCACACGCCCGGCGTCGGCGATCAGTTCCGACACCGAGGTCGACGTCATGATCTCGGATTCCGACTCGATGGCACCGCGGAGGAACAGTGCCGCGAGACCTGTACCCATGCACAGCTCGTCGTCGGCTTCACGCTGCTCGAGCAGCGACCGATCCCACGTGTGGCTACGTGCAATCCCACCGAGCTTCCACATGTCTTCGTGCGTGAGCCGGTACTGGACATGCGGAGAGACCCTTAAGAGCTTGCGCCACTCGCCCAACGAGGCACCCGGGTACGGGTCGACTTCGAGAAGCCTTCCTTCCCTGCGGGCATCGGGGAATTCGCCGTAGTAGTAGTCCGGCAGGTCGTCGACGATCCGGAACTTGGCATCCAGGAGTTCGGTGAAGTATTCGAGTGTCGGGTTTGCGTTGTCCGCGTAGAACCGTACGTGATCCTCGTCGGCGAAACCCATACCGAGTCGGCGCAGATAGGCCGCTCCGGCATCGGCCGAGTCCTCGATTCCCGCGGCACGCTCGAGGAACGAGCCCGCCACCCAGAGCTGGCCCGCCGAGTACGCAGTCACGCCGCCGAGCGTCTCGGTCTTCTCGATCAGCAGAGCCGAAAGACCGCGCTCCTTGGCCGCGGTCATCGCAGCCAGTCCTGCGAGGCCTCCACCGATTGCAATCACATCGAACGTCGCATCCATCGACGCCGCCTTTCTGCCCGTCGGAGCTGTGCACGCCAGGGACGTTCAGCACCGAGAAGTGCGCAGCGAGAACTGTTCGATACCGCGGCCGGATCAGACCTGATCGACGGCCCTTGTTGTCTCGCAGAGCAAATGAATGAGGCCAGGCCTCGCTGCCGAGTGCGGCTCGAGTGCGACGCTGTCGTAGCCACATTCCCGAGTCGATATTCTATATTGGGTCGAGCCGAGGAAGGACCTTCCCCTGGAGCGGCCGCCGGGCAGTGCATGCCCGTCGGCCATCCCCCGATCAGCCGCCCAAGCGCAAGCCGGCAGCACGCGTACCGAACACATCGGTGGCAAATACCGCACCGAGTTTCTCAGCGTCCCAACGATTTCCGTTGTTCGACACCGTCGCAATGGGCGTCCAGCCCCGCAGCCACGAGATGTTCTCGCCCAACGCCTTGATTACCTGACCACTGACATGCCCGGCCTCCGGGCTGGCCAGCCACGCCACGACGGGCGACCCCAACGACGGGTCCTTCGGATCGAAGACGTCATCGGTACGCTGATCGGGTTCGACCGCCTCCGCGCGACCCGGCATCGTCGCCGACATCCGAGTGAGGCCTCCCGGACTGATCGCGTTGACCGTGGCACCGATCGATGCCAGCTCCAGACTCAACGTCTGGGTCAATCCCGCGATCGCGGCCTTCGCCGGAGCATAGTTCGTCTGACCGAAGTGCCCCTGCAGCCCGGCGCCCGACGTGGTGTTGATGATTCGGCCGTACACCTTGCCGCCGGATGCCTTCGACTCCTCACGCCACTTACGTGCCACCGCGCGACTGGTCAACCACGAACCACGCACATGCACCCGCATCACCAGGTCGAAGTCCTCGGCGCTCATGTTCCAGATCGCCCGGTCCCGAACGATCCCGGCATTGTTGACCACGATATCGAGGCGACCGAGCTGCGAATACGCCCGTTCCACCAGCAGATCCACCTGCTCCTCGTCACCGACGTCACTGAAATCCGAGATCGCCCGGCCGCCGCGATCCTCGATGACCTGCACCACCTCGTCGGCCACCTTGCCGGTGCCCTCGCCGCTGACCGAAGTCCCCAGATCATTGACGATCACGGTTGCGCCGTGGCCGGCCAACTCCAACGCATGTGCGCGACCGATGCCGTGACCGGCGCCCGTGACCAGCGCAACCTTACCCTCGAGCAATTTACCCATGAAATGTCTCCTTCTACTGGAAGATTCGCTTCTACCGATCGGTTGCTGCAACAGGACGGAAGATCGTCGCGTCGAGCTCGTCGGTCAAAGACCGGAACGCAACCTCTACTGCCATCCCGACCTCCAGCGCGTCGGGTTCGCACCCTTCGATATTGGTCATCACGCGCGGACCTTCTTCGAGTTCCACCAGAGCCGCCACATACGGCAGCCGCGACTTGAACGGGTGAAGATCGTTCACATACACGGTCGAATACGTGTACAGGGTCCCGCGTCCGCTGGCTTCCACTGCGGTCACGTCCTCACTCCAGCAGAATGGGCAGAACGGTCGCGGGTAGTGGTGCACCTTGTCGCACTCACCGCACTTCGCGATCAACAGCTTTCCCTGTGTGGCCGCGTCCCAGTAGGGAGCGGTCGCGGCCTCGACGGTCGGAATGTCTGCGCGCGGCTTCTCCGGCGCAGCAGTCTTTTCGGATGCGGTCTTCTCGGCCATCGCCCCTCACCAACCCACGTAGTCGGCGTCGCGCTTCTCCACGAAAGCTTGCACGCCTTCCTTGCTGTCCTGCGAATAGCCCTGAATCTCCTGCGCCATCGCTTCTGCGACAAAGGACTGCGTGCGGTCGACGTCGGGAGAATCGTTGAACAGCCGCTTCGTCAGGGCAATGGAACTGGTGGGCGCGACAGCCAATCGAGACGTGAATTCCTTTGCGGTCGCGTCGAGTTCCTCGACGGGAACCACGCGGTTCACCAACCCGAGATCGAGAGCGTCACGCGCCGACAACTTCTCCCCGAAGAAGACCATCTCCTTTGCGCGCTGCATACCGATGCGGCGGGGCAGCAGGTAGGCACCGCCGCCGTCGACGACTAGGCCACGCTTGACGAACGACTCTGCAAAGTATGCGTTCTCCGACATGACCACCAGATCCGATGCGTATGCCAGATGCGCCCCGATGCCGGCCGCTGCACCCTGTACGACGGAGACAACAGGCTTGGGGCAGTCGAGCACTGACGCGATCAGTCGCTGTGCGCCGGTCATGATGGTGTGCATCGCCCCGGTGACCCTCTTGACCTTGGTCGCGCGATCGCCCGCGACCCGGAGCACGTCCGCACCGGCGCAGAAATGCCTGCCGTTCGCTCGCAGCACGACGACGCGCACGTCGGGGTCTCCCCCGGCCTCCTCGAAGAGGCGGATCAACTCGTTGCGGTCATCGGGCCGCAGGGCGTTCGCGGCTTCCGGCCGGTTGAGCGTGATCGTCAGGACCCCACCCTCCAGCTGCCGAAGCACGCTGTCCGTACTCTGCGTCTGTCCGTCAATGACGTCGGTCACCGAATCCTCCTCGACCCATGGTCTTCGTAAGTTGTTCTGTTGTCAGGGCGCCGTGTACTCGACACGAAGGTGCTTGATGCCGTTCAGGAAATTGGCGCGCAGCACGTCCGGTTCTCCGACGGTGTGGATATCCGGAAAACGCTCGAAGAGCATCCGGAACGCAACGTGCATTTCCAAGCGGGCCAGGTGAGCGCCCAAGCAGAAATGAGGCCCGGGAGCGCCGAAGGCCAGGTGCGGATTGGGATCGCGGGTGATGTCGAAGTCGTACGGGTTCTCGAAGACCGATTCGTCGCGATTCGCCGAGCCGTACCAGAGCACCACCTTGTCGCCCTTGCCGAATTCCTGATCGCCCAGCCGGACGCCGTCGCGGGTGACGGTACGGCGCATGTGCACCACAGGACTGGCAATGCGGAGGATCTCCTCGATCGCCGTGGGTGCGTATCGATCGTAATCGGACAGCCACTTGTCGCGCTGCTCCGGATATTTCGTGAGCAGATACAGGCCGTGGGAGATGGCGTTGCGGGTGGTCTCGTTCCCCGCGCCGACCAGGAGAATGAAGAACTTCGCCATCTCCTGCGGCGTCAGGTTCTCCGCGTCGTTGGCGGCGACGAGCCTCGTGATGAGATCGTCCTTCGGCTCGGCGATCCGCTCCTCGGCGAGATCGTTCAGGATCGCGATCAATCTCTTACTTGCCGCTGTCATCGCCGAGGCAAGACCTTCGGAGCTCTGATCCGGCACGTATTCCGGGTCTACCGCGCCGAGCAGGACGTTGGTCGCCTCGAGGATGAACGCCTCGTGTTCCCTCGGAATACCCAGCAGATTGTCGATGATCCGCAATGGCACCAGCGACGCAAAGGCGGAGACGAAATCACAGCCACCATGCGGCATCTCGTCGAGGATCTCGGTGACTGTCGCTTCGATATCCTCGCGAATCGACGACAATGCCTTATTGGTGAACCCACGCGACACGATCTTCCGCAACCGCGCATGCTCAGGGTTGTCCATGTCGATGAACGAGCCCCGGTATTCACGAAGCTTTACCGGCTGGTCGAAGATCTGCGTACCTTCACCCGAACAGAAGTCCTCGGGGCGTCGCGATACTTCCAGGACATCCGCGTGGCGCGTCAGCGCCCAGAACCCCCGCGCACCCACCGGAACGAACGCGCGCGGGTTCTCCCGGCGCAACGACGCGAAGAAGTCGTCACGTTCGGCGGAGCGGTACTGCCACCAATCCAGATCCGTCAAGAGCGACGCCACAGACTCGGTCCCCACCATCACAACCTGCCTCGATTTTTCGCGGACACAGCCTGTGCCGCCGCGGATATTTCTTCTGATTCTGGCAGTAATGTCACTATTACACAACACCGGTGAACAGGGTGTTTGCCGATAGTTGATGAGATACGATTGTGCGAACTGGCTCATCTGTCACAATCTGGAGGCTCTTCGTGCCGGACCACTTCCCCGCCCCTGCCCTGGTGATCAGCGAATGTCAGCGCGGCATCCTCGACCCAGGTCTCTCCGTATCGTCAGGGCTCGCACGCGAGGCCGCCGAACGGAAGATCGTCGGTCGCACCGCGGCGCTCGCCCGACAGTTCCGCGATCGTGGTCTACCTGTGGTGCACTGCATCATCGAGCACCGCGCCGACCAGCGCGGGATGCTCCCGAACTCGTACCTCGGCACGATGGCTCTGCGCACACGCAGCTTGATCGAGGGCACACCCGACGTGGAGATTCCGTCCGAACTCGGACCCGAGCCGGAAGACGTCGTGAGCAGGCGCGCTACCGGCATCACCGCCTTCTACGGCACCGACCTGGACGCGATGCTTCGCCTCGAGGGCGTTCGCACCGTCGTCTTGGCCGGCGTCTCGACCAACGTCGCCATCCCGGGACTTGCGAGCGAAGCAGTAAATCGCGGCTACCACGTCGTTCTGGCCGAAGATTGCACTGCAGGCACATCCTCGCAGGCGCACACCGAGATGCTGGAGAACTCAATCGGGGCACTGGCCCGCATCATGCCCTCCGAGGCCGTTGTGGCGCGTCTGCCGGATCACTGAAAGTTCAGACCAATTGAGCAGCAAGTTTTTCCGCGTCGGACGCGGCGTCCCCGTTGATCGAGAATCCACCGTCCACGGTAACCATCGATCCGGTGGCGAACTCGGCCTCGTCGGAGACCAACCACGTGGCAGCGTAGGCAATGTCCATCGGGTTGCCGATACGGGTCAGGCGCCCGCCTCCGGTGTGGTGGCCGGAGTCGCCTTTCGACGCGACTACGCGGCCGACGAGGATACAGTTGGCGCGGATCCCGTCCGCGCTGCCCTCGACCGCCAGGGATCGTGTCAGACTGTTTACTCCGGCCTTCGCCGCTCCGTACGCCGCGAAGCCCTTGAAGCCGGACAGCGACTGCCCGGAAGAAATGTTGAGAATGGACGCCCCGTCCGCCTGGACGAGATGTGGCCACGCGTACTTCGTGGCCCAGAAGACATTTCCGGTGAGTGTTCCGGTCATGATTCGTTCCCACTCCGCGGTGTCGTACTCATGGAGGGGCTTCATCGTGCCGGCCACCGCGTCGGTGGGGGCCGCATTGTTGACCAAGGTCGACAGTCCGCCGAACCGTTCAACGACCGCTTCGACCACCCCCCGGATACTCTCTTCCGACGAGACATCGAGAGGGAAGAACTCGGCTTCCCCACCCGCCGCTCGGATTCTGTCGACCACCTTGCGCCCGCGCTCCACCGTGCGTCCGGTGACCGCGACACGCGCGCCCTCCGCGGCGAAATGCTCCGCCATGGATCGTCCGATGCCACGGGTGGAGCCCGTCACCAGTACGGTCTTGCCCTTCAGTCGCTCACTCACAGACTTGCCTTTCGTCAAGGGATATAACAAGTTCGGACGGCGCTGCATATGCAGAACAGGCCGGGCCGCCTTCCCGTATCGCAGGAAGACGGCCCGGCCGGAGCTCACAGGGTGCCGCGCAGACTCTCCATCGCGGTCAGTCGGCGCCGGACGAGGGCGAGTGACGCAGCCACGTCGGTCCCGGCCGCATCCTGCGCCTCGAGTTCGTTCAGGCGGGCGCGAGTCGATTCGATCTCGTCGTCGAGCCGTTCACCGGCCTCGTCCTTGGTGAGCAGATCCTGGTCTGTCCAGTCCGAGGCGTGGATTTCCTTCTCGTGAGCCATCTTTCGTACTCGTTACTTTCCGTCGATGCGGGGGAAGTTGTAGAGCTTGCGGGCGTTGAGCTCGACGATCTTGTGCGCGTCCTCGTCAGGCACGTCCTGCAGCAGCTTCGCCGTGTACTGACGACTGTTGGGCCAGTTCGAATCGGAGTGCGGGTAGTCGCACTCCCACGTGATGTTGTCGATGCCGATCTGTTCACGACGAGCGACGCCCTCGAAGTCGTCGATGAAGCATCCGTACATGTGCTCACGGAACAAATCGGAGGGTCGGACCTCCTTGTTCACGTTCTGATACCAGCGATGCTTCTCCCAGGTCAGGTCGATCCGCTCGAGCAGGTACGGCATCCAGCCGATGCCGCCCTCGGACAACGCGACCTTCAGATTGGGGAACTTGTAGAACACCGGAGAGAACAGCAGATCCGCCGTCGCGTCCATCGAGTTGGTACCGAACAGCGAAATCATCACCGCCATCGGTGCTTCAGGCGACGTGATGGGGGCCCTGCCCGAAGATCCGAAGTGCATGCACAGCGGCATACCGGTCTCCTCCGCGGCGCGGAAGACCGGATCCCAATGGTCGGTGTAGAACGACGGCAAGCCCAGTCCGACCGTGTTCTCGGGGAACGTGATCGCCCTGGCACCCTTGGCGGCACAGCGGTAGATCTCCTTCGCCGCCTCGGCCGGGTCCCACAATGGCACGATCATCAGGGGGATGAATCGGTCCGGGTGGGCACCGGCCCACTCGTCGAGGTGGAAGTCGTTCCACGCCTTGACCGACAGCAGTGCGAGCTCCTTGTCCTTGCCTTCGAGGAACACGGTGCCGGCAAACCGGGGAAAGGACGGGAAACACAGCGCGGCTTGAACACCGTCGATGTCCATATCCTGTACGCGGGCATCGACGTCGTAACAACCGGGAAGCATGTCGGAGTACCGGGTCGGGTCCATGCCGTATTCCTGCGGCTTCTTACCCGCGACCGCGTTCAGGCCGATGTTCGGATAGATCCGACCCTCGTACTGCCAGACCTCCGCAAGTTTCGGTGCAGAGGACTTCTTGCCGTGGCGAGCGGTGTCCAGCAGGAGCGCGGACAAACCCTCGTCACCGTGCTCGGCGCTCATGTCCTTTTCGATGATGCGCGGGCCCTCGTCGATGAACTTCTTCGGCAAGCGGTCCGACCACACGTTCGGCGGCTCGATCAGATGATCGTCTACCGAAATCAAGTGCATATGGTCCTGAAGCGGCACAGCGACTCCTTCGAGGGTCGAGCTGGGACGTGAAACAGAGTGGGCTGGTTCGGAACGAATCACCCGGAATATCTGACACGTCGTATGCTAGTGAGCGTGATCACACGCGTCAACCCTGCGCATGCCTCCACCTCGATTTAGATCTTCTCGATGCAGAGAATCGAGACCAGTCCAGAGCTTGATGACCGACCCATCTGACACAGAGTCACCTATTCGACGCTGTCCTCCCGCTACGGGCGTCGGCTGCTTCGAATGCCGCTTCGATCCGGCGATGTCGCTCCCTGACCGAGTCGAGCCGCTCCGGGTGGGTCACGATGTACAGATCACCGCGCTCGATGGCGTCGGCCACGATGTCGCCCACCACGTCCGCCTCGAGGAGTGACGGTGATTCGGCTTGCTGCGCAATAGGACGGGTGGGTCCACCGGGCCGGTTTCGTTCGCTGGCACCGATATGCGAGCGGACCTGCCCCGGGACAACAACCCCCACGCCCACGTGAGATCCACGTGCGGTGAGTTCCTCATCGAGAGCCTCGGTCAATCCGACTACCGCGAACTTCGTCGCCGCATACGCCGTGAGGCGAGGCGCAGCTCGAAGTCCTGCCATCGATGCAGTGTTGACGACGAATCCCGCGCGTGACGTGCGCTCGATGATCGGCAAGAACGTCCGCACGCCGTGCACCACACCCCATAGATTGACATCCGCCAGCCATTGGAAGTCGTCATCGGTCAGCTCCTCGAACGGGGCCACGCGCGCGACCCCGGCATTGTTGACCACCACATCGATCCGGCCGTACCGGTCGAGGGTCTCCTCGGCCAGTCGCTCGACATCGTCGCACCGGCTCACATCGCCTGGGACTCCCACGACATCGAGGTCGGCTGCGGCACGGTCGAGTGCCGATTGTTCGACGTCGGAAATCACGACAGTCGCGCCGCGGTCGCGCAGAGCACGAGCCACAGCGCGACCGATCCCCGACGCACCACCCGTAACGACGCACACAGCGCCCGCCAGGTCGCCGACTCCTCTACTCATTCGTTCTGCCTTCGGATGGTCGTCGTTCCGCTGCATATCCGCTGCACGACGTCCTCTCCATGCCGGCATCGAGTCCGCCGAGCACGAACCGACCGGTCCACTCGACCTCCGAGCGGGTCGGTGCCGTCCCATTCCACAGATGGCGGCGCATGGCACCCAGAACGAGGTCTGCGATGCAATCGCCGTCGCGCCGAGGATCGGCTCCGAGTTCCGCCAAGGGCCCCGAAAGCAACTCACGGAGGGGATACAGCAACTCACTCGGCGCATTACCCGAACCCGAATCTCCGGCTCTCTTCAGGGGTTCGAGCACCGCCCGGCTCGTCTGCGCGGCTTCGGTATCGGTGACCTGACGCAGCACGCCACGTGTCCACGCCAGAATCTGTTCGCGGGGGTCCTTCGCGCGCGACATGCGTTCGCGCAGGTAGTCCGCAACCCGCATCGTGCCCTGCTCCAGCACTGCGAGGAGGAGGTCGTCCTTGCTGGGAAACGAGCGGTACAGCGTCTGATTCGAGATACCCGCAGCTGCCACGATCTCGGATATGGAAGGGATTGCGGGCGCAGACTTCTCGATGAGTTCGAGCGTAATCGCAAGGATCCGCTGTATCTCGTCCTCCGCAGACTTCCGCTGACGCGCCGTGCGACGCTCGGCCGCCTGCGCGACCCTGCTGGGGACTGCCGATGACTGCAATCCTGATGTATCTTTCTTCATACTGAGTAATCCGATTCTGATCCGAGGATATTTATGACTCCCAGTATGAATGACGACGCCGACCAGTTGGTGTCGGATCCGCAGTCACCTTTCGATCTGTTCAGCCTCACAGGCAAGGTCGCACTCATCACCGGCGGCAGTCGCGGTATGGGTAAGGAAATGGCACTCGCCTTTGCCCGCGCCGGCGCAGACGTCGTCGTCGCCAGCCGCAAACTCGGAAACTGTGAAGCCGTGGCCGCCGAGATCGAGCAGACCACCGGCCGCAACGCCCTTGCCTACGGATGCCACATGGGCCGCTGGGACGAGATCGAAGGCCTTGTCGACGTAGCATACGAGCGGTTCGGGCACATCGACATCCTCGTCAACAACGCCGGCATGTCGCCCGTCTACGACGACGTCACCGACGTCACCGAGAAGATGTACGACAGCGTCCTGAATCTGAACCTCAAAGGCCCGTTCCGGCTCACCCAGTTGGTCGGCACCCGGATGAAAGCGCAAGGCTCGGGCTCGGTCATCAACGTCAGCAGCACCGGCTCGCTGCGACCGATGGGTTCGATCATCCCCTACGCCGCCGCAAAGAACGGCCTCAATGCGATGACCGAGGGCTTCGCCCAGCTCCTGGGCCCCGAGGTTCGGGTCAACACCCTCATGCCGGGGCAGTACCTCACCGATATCGCAGCAGCGTGGGACATGGACCACACCAACCGCATGTCCGAGCGACTGCACCTGAAGCGCATCGGAAATCCACACGAAATTGTCGGCGCAGCACTGTTTCTCGCGAGCGATGCGTCGAGTTACACGACAGGCGCCATCGTCCGCTCGGACGGCGGGATCCCGTGACCGACCTCGACAGGTCGCTTCTCGACGAACTTGCCATCCGCAAGCTGACCGACGCTTACAGCCACGCCGTCATGCGGGGCGACGGATTCGCAGCAGCGGCATGCTATTCCGAGAGCGGGATCCTCTCCGCATACAAGGCACCGGATATCGTCGGACGAGACAAGATCGGGACGATCCTCGACAAAACACTGACCCCGCTGAAATTCATGATCCTCACGTGCACGAACGGCGTCGTCGAGGTTGCCGGCGACAACGCGGTGGCAAGTTGGTCCGTGTCGGAATGGCTGGCCGTCGAAGACGGGGACACGCTCACCTGCAACTTCGGCGTGTACGAGGACACACTCGCACGGTTCGCCGAAGGGTGGCGGTTCACCCTACGCCGGTTCCAGGTGTTCAGCCGGGGGCAGGTGCCGTTCTCCGGTAGGTTCTCTTCGCAACCGGATCTCGAACACGACTACACGGTGCCTCGTTTCCTGGATCCGGCGTAACCGCCCGCCGTTCACGATCCGACCCGCGCTCTCCGGCCTGCATCAAGGGCAATGCCCATCTAGTTCTCCGGGGACGAAGGGACAGAAGGCCGAGAGACCTGGGCCTTCTGTTACCGGGACGGCGCCGGATATTGCTCGACGCAATCCAGCAATATCCGAGCCAGCGCGGTAGGGTCGCTGATCATCACGTCGTGACAGCTTTCGATCTCGACGATTTCGGAGACACCACCGAGATTGTCGATGTGCTGACGTTGCTGTGCCGGCGGTACCGCGCGATCGCACCCGGTCAGCACCCATACCCGAGGTACTCTCTGCGGCATTGCGCTCCTGTCGACGCGTTCCGTCGCGAGCCGCGAACTTTCCGCACACAACTCTGAAAGCGCAAATTCCTTCTGCTCGTCGGTCATCCCGTTGCAGAACAGTTCTGCTGCCATTTCGCGGGGGAAGGGTTCTGTCGCTCCGGACGTCATCCGCTCACCTACCTGATCCTGCAAGCTGCCCTGGAGATTCTCGAGGATCGACCAACGGTTCGGCGGAACGGCAGCGGCAATGAAGACCATGCTGCGCACCCGTTCGGATCCGAGTTCGGCCGCTACACCGGGAATCGTGACACCGCCCATCGAGTGGGCCACCAGCACTACGTCGTCGAGCTCCGCCTCGTGAATGTCCTCGATGACCGAGGTGACGCATTCGGCGATGCCCACTTCCGCAAGATCTGCAGGATTGGTCGCCCGCCCTGGCAGGTCGACTGCCAGCACAGGAAGATCCGGCCGCAACCTCTTCAGTTCGTCCACTGTCCGAGACCAGCAACGGCCGGTGTGTTGTCCGCCGTGCACCAGCACGATCCCTGTACTCATCACAAATCCTTCTGTCCCGAAAGCTCCACATAAAGCACCATCGGGTAATCGGCTGTCACCGCGGTGGCGTGCACCGATGATCCCCCCGTCCAAGGCCACGCCCGCACGCAGGTGAAATGGGGCCGACATACCGTCGTGCGTGACTACTACTACAACTGCCCTACAACATCGTTTCATCCCTCGGTCGAGCTCGACCGAGGGATGAAACAATGCCTGTTCACACCACCGTCACACCAATCCGAGCTTGCGCTTCGCAGCCTCCACCTTGTCGGGCAGGAACTCGGTGGGCCACGCACCATCCGTAGCGTGCTGTCCCTTGAGCACCCCGCGTGCCACCTGACGCAGATGCACTTCGGTCGGACCGTCGACGAGCCCCATCACGGGAGCGGTCACCCACATTTTGTGCAGCGGTGTCGAGCGGGTGACGCCCAGTGCTCCGTGGACCTGGATCGACCGTTGCACGATGTCGTGCAACACCTTCGGTGTCAGGAACTTGATCGCACTGATGTCGGTGCGACACTGCGAGTAGTCCTTGGTCTTGTCGATCAACCAGGCCGTCTGCAGGACGAACAGTCGGAACTGCTTCAGCTGGGCGTAGGACTCCGCAATGTAGGTCTGCACCGTCTCACGGTCGGCGAGCGGCTTGCCGCGTGTCGTACGGCTCAGTGCGCGTTCACACATCATGTCGAGGGCGCGCTGCGCCAGTCCGACTGTGCGCATGGCGTGATGCACGCGCCCGCCGCCGAGACGAACCTGAGCGACCTCGAATGCGCGACCCTCGTCACCGAGCAACGCGGTGAACGGCACACGCACGTCGTCGTAGTGGATGAGCGCCTCCGACCCCTCCTCCTCCGGTTCATGGATCAGTGCGAAATTGCGCTCGATGGTCAAGCCGGGTGTATCGGTGGGCACGAGGAACATCGACATGCCCTTGTGCGGGCCGGCTTCCTTGTCGGTGTATGCCATCACGATGCAAAAGGTGGCGTAGCGGGCGTTCGACGAGAAGAACTTCCGACCGTTGATGACCCACTCGTCACCGTCACGGACCGCAGTGGTCTCGAAACCGGACACGTCCGCGCCGCCCTGGGGTTCCGTCATCGAATAGCACGAGAAGATCTCACCATCGAGCAGGGGCTGAAGGTATTGTGCCTTCTGCTCTTCCGTACCGAAATGCGCGATGATTTCGGCATTGCCTGTGTCCGGTGCCTGGGTTCCGAAAATTGTCGGCGCCCAAGCAGATCGACCCAGGATTTCATTCAGGAGCGCGAGCTTCAGCTGCCCGTATCCCTGACCACCGAGCGCCGGTTCGAGGTGGCAGGCCCACAGTCCCTGCTCGCGTACGCGCTGCTTGAGCGGGTCGACGATCCTGCGATGCTCATCGTCGAGCGGTTTGTAGTTGTCGTACGGCCAGACGAGGTCGAGCGGTTCGACCTCCTCACGAACGAACTCAGCCACCCAGTCCAGCTTCTCCTGGAACTCGGGGTCGGTGTCGAAATCCCACGCCATGACGGCTCCTCAGGGTTTGAAAGTACGGATGGACGATCAGCGCAGGGTGACCTGCCGGGACAGCGAAGCCGCGAATTCCATCAGCTCGAGGACGATAGGGCCGAATCGAGCGACCCGGTCGTCGGCTTCACCCTTCGCGTGGCGGGCGACACTCGCCTCGAGGACGAGCGCGAGCTTGAACCGCGCCAGGATGACGTAGTAGTCCACATCGGAGACATCGAGACCGCTCACGGTGGCGTAGCGCTCGAGCATCGCGTCGCGTGACGGCATGCCCTCGTAGTCGAGGTAGCGGGCGTACTTCATCGCGTCGCCCTCGGGCCCCCAGGAGACCAGAACCCAGCCGAGATCCAGCAGCGGGTCGCCGATCGTGGCCATCTCCCAGTCGATGATTGCGGCCAGCTTTGCGGGCTTTCCGTGGCGGAACATCACATTGGCAAACTGGTAGTCACCGTGCATGATTCCGGGCTGAAAACTGGCCGGCTGGTTCTTGCGCAGCCATGCAGCGGTCTCCTCGAGGCCGGGGATCTCGCGGAACTTGAACCCGGACAGATGTGACAGCCAACGATCGACCTGGCGATCGAGAAAGCGCTCAGGCTTGCCGAAGCCTTCGAGTCCCTGAGCCTTCCAGTCCACCCGAGCCATACGGGCAGCACCCTCGACCAATTCGAGACCGAGTCCGCCCTTTGCCTCGAGATCGGTATCGAACGGCGCTGCCCACCCGCCGCCCATGGGACTCCACCCATCGACGAGATCCATCATGTAGAACGGGGTGCCGATTACCGAAGCGTCTTCGGTCGCGCCCCGGAGAGCAGCATGTGGCACATCGGTGCCTGCCAGCGCCTTCAGAAGCCGCGCTTCCCGCATGAGCACCTTCGCGCGACCCTCGACTGCGTAGCCGGGGGGACGTCGCAGTGCCATCTTCTCGCCGCCGCGGACGACCTCGAACAACTCGTTCTGCGATCCGCCCGACAGCGAACGCGCCTGGGCGAGCTCTCCTTGCCCGGGCAGCCCTTCCCGGTCCATCCAGCGACTGAGGGCTTCGACGTCGAGCGAAGGGGACGCCGGTGCGTCCGTGGAGGTGGTGTGAGTGTCTTGGGTCATATCGAGTAATCTAATTACTCAAATGGAGAAAAACAATTACTAGTCGAATCTCATCCTGAATGTGCAGGTCAGAGTGAGCAGGCAGCACCGCAATCAAGGAGACAAGTAGTGAGCAGACGAAGTAACCCGACGATGCGCGCAGCACGGATCCACGAGCTCGGCAGCGCCGAGGCGGTCTCAATCGACGTGGTCGAGACACCGTCTCCGGGCGCTGACGAGCTACTCATCTCAGTCGAGGCGGCTGCCGTCAATTTTCCCGACACCCTCATGATCGCCGGTCGTTATCAGACGAAAACGCCGTTGCCGTTCGTGCCCGGGCACGAGTGCGCAGGGATCGTCACCGCTGTCGGCGTCGACGTCACCGGATTCGTTCCGGGAGACCGAGTCGCTGCGCTAGCACCCGGTGCCTTTGCGGAATATGCCGTCGTACCGGAATCCTCCGCAATTCCGGTTCCCGAAGGCGTCACTCCCGCCGAAGCAGCCGCCACATGGGTCTGCCACCTCACGGCATACCACGCCCTGCGCTCGGTGGCCCAGGTCGAACCTGATGACCTGGTACTCGTCCTCGGAGCGGGAGGCGGCCTCGGCCTTGCCGCAGTCGAACTTGCAGTTTCCCTCGGAGCCAAAGTAATCGCAGCCGCATCCAGCACCGAGAAGCTGAACGCTGCCCGCGACCGCGGAGCTCGGCACGTGGTGGACTACGCGGGAGGCGATTTGAGAGAAGGCATCCGCGCAGCCGTGGGCCCGGGGGCACTTCAGGTTGTGATCGATCCGGTCGGTGGTCGGTGGGCAGAGCCTGCACTTCGTGAACTTTCCTGGGGCGGAAGGTATGTCACGCTAGGTTATGCAAGCGGCGAGATTCCCTCGATTCCGCTGAATCTCGTACTCCTCAAGGGCGCGATAATCAAAGGTCTCGAAATCAGAACCTTCGCCCAACACAATCCTGTGGGCGCCGCCCGGGATCGAGCCGAGTTCACCGAACTCTGGAGCACAGGACGGATCCGGCCCCGCATCCATGCTCGATACCCGCTCGACGACACCGCCGCGGCGATGACCGCGGTCGCAAGCCGGCAGTCGGTGGGGAAAACCGTGATCGAGATCGTTTCATCGGAATCACGCTGAGCTGTTGGAGCATCAACGAAACCCCGTCAGCACACCACATCCCCTGGAGGACAATCATGCGTGGCGGACCCTTAATCAATCTTCGTGCTGAAGGGCGAACTGATCGAAGGGGACGGCAATCGGTACGGCGCCGGCACCCACATGATGTTGGACTGGGGCGACATGTTCGGCCCTTGGGAAGCAGGTCCTGAGGGAGCCGTTCTCTACTGCGTCATCATGGGCACCGGCAGATTTTTCGGGGGCGACTTCGGAGGCTGGCGCAGGCTTCTGGCGGAGAAAGGAGCGGTCAACGAGGACCTCCCCCGTCCTCCCAGTCCACCGTTCGCGGACAGTGGAATCAGTGATCCGGCACTGAACTGGGGCGTGCCGAGGATAGCTCGGTCACCGACGGCCGCGATCCGGGCAAAGTGTTCATGTGATCCGGATGGCCACATCTCACCAAGTCGCCGGTGAATGCTGCAGGCGCCGCCCCCGTAGCCGGGCGCTGGATGCACAGTGCATCCCTGGCGAGCAGGGGGCACTGTGCATCAACGAGTCCGAGTGCAGGCCGACGCACTTGGCGGTCTCCGCTTGCACTCATGGAAACCGTTGCAGAAAAATTCGTCTCATGAGGTCACGACGTGACACCGGCGTACCGGACATCGAAGACGCTGGTGAAATCGGCGTGGCCGAGCGAGTCCATCCCCACCGTGTCGGACGTGTACGCAATCATTGTCGGTGAACCGCACAGAAAGACGCTGTACGCCTCCTCCGCAGCAATTCCCGACGCTGTCTCGTACAGCTCGGTCCGTTCGCCCTCCGACAGCGACGGATCCAACGACTGCAACACCGCGTCAGCAAATTCCTGGGACGGCGGGGTCGGGAATCGGAAGTTTGCCAAGTAGTTCGTCAGGAGGGTCTGGCCCGGAGTCGGCGCCGACAGGAAGATGTTCAACAATCCGTAGCCGCCGGTTCGGAAGGTTGACTGCGCGTCCACGGCCGGGATCGGGATAAGTTGGGCGTCGACGCCGACCTCACGCAGTTGCGCCTGCACGGCCGTCGCCATCTCCTGTTGCGGTGATGCGCCGGCCACGTAGATGATACGAATCGGCAGGTTGTCCGGCGCACCCACTTCCTTCAACAGTTGACGGGCACGATCCGGGTCGTACGGATACAGCTCCGCCACGTCGGTGTTGTGGCCGTCGAGACCTGCCGGAAGCGGTTGAGCAAGCGGCGGGCAGCGGCCGTTCAGCAGCGCACTGTTGATGGACTCACGGTCGATGGCATAGTTGAGAGCCTGCCGAACCCTCGTGTCTTCGAGGCCCGGGGTACCGATGTCGAGATACAGCACATACGACTGAACGATCGGGTACTCATGCAGGGTGAAACCCGGTTGCGCAACCACCGATTGCAAGTCGTCGTACTGATCCGGGTCGACCTTGATCGCATCGACCTGGCCGGACCGGAAGGCATTGAGACGGGAATTGTCGTCGGGCAGGCCGATCAATTCCAATCGGGCCAGCTTCTGGGCCTCCGGGTCCCAGTACCCTTCGTGGCGTACGTAGGTGATCCGGTCACCCGGCCGAACCTGGTCGAACTCGTATGGACCTGAGCCCGCGCCCTCCCGCGAGATGTCGAGACCGTTCGCCATCGCAACCACATCGACAATCGCCGCCTCCGTAGTTGCCAGGACCGACAGCAGGTCCAGTGAGGGACGGTTCGTCGTGATGCGCACGGTACGTTCGTCGACTGCTTGCACGGATGCCACCATGTCGAAGCGGCCGGACACCTTCGATTGCTGCGGATCTCTCGCGCGCTCCAGACTCCCGACAACCGCATCTGCGTCGACCGGGTTGCCCGAGTGGAAGACCGCGTCGTCCCTGAGCCGGAAATCCACCGCACGGCCGTCCTCGACGAAAGTCCATTCCTCTGCGAGCATCGGGACAACCTCCGGACCCGAAACCACCTGGGTGAGCCGGTCGTAAACGGGTGAAAGGAATGGGAAGTCGACCGTGTAGTTACCCGATTGGTGTGGATCCAGGTTATTGGGTACGACGTTCCCTGCCACGCGGAGAGTTCCCTCACGGTTTACAACCTGGGAACCAGTTTCCTGTTGGGCAGATGTACCGCACGCGGTCAGCAACAGCATGGCAGCTACCAGCGCGACGAATGCCGAAGCACCAACTCTCCCGTCGCAGGGCCGAGTATTGCGAGTAAGCAAGTGCATGTGCTTTACCTCCGGGTCCGGAACAGGTTTCGGCAGAAGCGGCTGACCGGCGGTCAGGAAGTGATCCCCATATAGCGGGTGTCGACGATACCGACGAAGTCTGCCTGGCCGCTTTCGTCCGCCCCGACGACCTTGTCCGTATACGCGACCTGCGTCGGGATGCCGCAGATGAACAGATCGTAGGCGTCGGTGGAGGCAATCGTCGAAGCCTTGGAATACAGCTCGGTCCGCTCCGCATCGCCGATGTTCGGGTCGAACGACTTGGTGACCGCATCCTGGAACTCTTGCGACGGCGCTGTCGGGAACCGCAACTTCGTCAGGTAGTTCGTCTGCAGCGACTGAGCCGGAGTCGGGTATGCCAACCGCGGGTTGAGCAGCGCGAAACCGCCCTCACTCATACGAATCTGTGCTTCCTCGTTCGGCAGAGGTGTGATCTCGACCTTGACACCGACCTCGGCGAGCTGTGCCTGAACGGCCGTGGCCATCTCCTGCTGCGGCGAAAGGCCGGCCACCGTGATCAACCGGAGGGTGACGTTGTCCGCGCCGGCCTCGTCGAGCAGCCGGCGAGCCTTCGCCGGATCGTAAGCGTACGCCTCACCCACGGACTCGTTGTGGCCGTCGACGCCCTCCGGAATGGGCTGATACACAGGTTGGCACTGGTCCTGCAGGAGGGCGGAATTGATACCGTCACGGTCGATGGCGAAATTCAGTGCCTGGCGGACCCTGGGATCCTGCAGTTCCGTTTGCCCGATGTCGATTTGGACCGCGTAGAACTGCGCGACCGGGTAGGTGTGCATGTCGTACTGCGACTGCGCGAGCAACGGCTGCAGGTCGTCGGTCTGGCCCGCCTTGGCAAGCATCACATCGAGCTGTCCACTTCGAAAGGCGTTCAAACGCGCATTGTCGTCGGTCATACCGATAATTTCCAGGGTCGCGTTCTTCTGTGCGTCCGGATCCCAATATCCGTCGTAGCGCTTGTAGACGATGCGGTCACCGCGGCGGATCTGTTCCGGGATGTACGGACCCGAACCCGCCGTCTCGACGGAAAGGTCGACCTTGTTGTCGAGCGCAACGGGATTGATGATCGCAGCAGTCGTGCTGGCCAGCACGGCAGGCAGATCGACAGCGGGCCGATTCGCGATCACTCGAACCGTGCGGTCGTCGATCTCCTGAACGTCGGTCACCATCGCCACGAACGGGGCGGCCTTCGCCTGCTGCGGATCACGCGCGCGGTTCAGGCTCTTGACCACGGCGGCAGCATTGACCGGGGTGCCGTCGTGGAAAAAGGCATCGGTACGCAGGGTGAAGTCGACCGACTTCCCATCTGCCGAGTACTCCCACGACTCGGCCAGCATCGGCGCGACCTCGGGGCCGGCGACGATCACCGTCAGCCGGTCGTACACGGGCGATAGATAGTTGAAATCGACTTGGTAGTTACTGGATTGGTGCGGATCCAGGTTGCCGGGTGCCACCGTCCACGCCATCCGCAGAGTCGCGTTGCGATCGACACCACCGGCCGGGGCATCCGATGCCGCCTGCCCGGTTCCACCACACGCGGTCACGACTACAGCCAAAGTCATCACGCCCGTGAAAGCCATCACCTTGGCGGACAATCGTTTTCCGAACTTCATTCCACACGTCTCTCTCTCGGTGAGCGGGGCGGTGCCGAGAAGTGCAACCCCAAGATGCGGGTCCTGCCCCCGCGAAGGGCTCGGATCGACCCCGCCGCAACAACATTAGTGACACCAATCACATGACACAAGAGAGGTAATGCAATTACTCCTGCTCGGGCTGTTAGATCGGGTATTCGCTACTCCTTGAGTCCGCCTGGCGTACAACGGAAACGGCAACCCGACCCCGTGTTGGCCGGCACACTCGACCGGGCACCTGCGAGAAAGTGCGATACCCGGCCACGCACCTACGTGGCCGGGTATCTGTCATACGATCGGTCAGGAAGTGACCCCCATGTAGCGGGGATCGACGATGCCGGTGAAGTCGGCCTGGCCACCCTCGTCCGCCCCGACGACCTTGTCCGTGTACGCGACCTGAGTCGGAACGCCACACACGAACAGATCGTAGGCGTCCTCGGAGGCAATCGTCGAAGCCTTGGAATACAGCTCGGTCCGCTCCGCATCGCCGATGTTCGGGTCGAACGACTTGGTGACCGCATCCTGGAACTCTTGCGACGGCGCTGTCGGGAACCGCAACTTCGTCAGGTAGTTCGTCTGCAGCGACTGGGCCGGAGTCGGGTATGCCAGCCGCGGGTTGAGCAGCGCGTAACCGCCCTCACTCATGCGGGTTTGTGCGTCGGCAGTCGGCAGGGGGACCAATTCGACCTTCACACCGACCTCGGCGAACTGTGCCTGAATTGCCGTGGCCATCTCCTGCTGCGGCGACAGACCTGCCACCGTGATCAACCGGAGGGTGACGTTGTCCGCCCCGGCCTCCTCGAGCAGCCGGCGAGCCTTCGCCGGATCGTAGGAGTACGCCTCACCCACGGTCTCGTTGTGGCCGTCGACGCCCTCCGGAATGGGCTGATACACCGGCTGGCACTGGCCGTTCAACAGCGCGGCGTTGATGCCCTCGCGGTCGATGGCGAAATTCAGCGCTCGACGCACCCTCGGATCCTGCAATTCCGGCTGCCCGATATCGAGCTGGACCGCATAGAACTGCGCAACCGGGTAGGCGAACAGGTCGAACTGCGACTGCGCCACCAACGGCTCGAGGTCGTCGGTCTGACCCGCCTTGGCGAGCATGACGTCGATCTGTCCACTTCGGAAGGCGTTCAGGCGCGCATTGTCGTCACCGATGCCGATGATCTCCAAGGTCTCGCTCTTCTGCGCTTCCGGATCCCAATAACCGTCGTAACGCTTGTAGACGATGCGGTCACCGCGGCGGATCTGTTCCGGGACATATGGACCCGAACCCGCCATCTCGACCGAGAGATCGACCTTGTTGTCGAGCGCAACCGGGTTTATGATCGCAGCCGTCGTGCTGGAAAGCACCGCGGGAAGATCCACAGCAGGCCGATTCGCGATCACTCGGATGGTGCGGTCGTCGATCTCCTGAACGTCGGTCACCATTGCCAAGGTTCCGGCCGATTTCGCCTGCTGCGGATCGCGCGCCCGATTCAGGCTCTTGACCACGGCAGCAGCAGTGACCGGGGTGCCGTCGTGGAAGGTGGCATCGGTGCGCAGGGTGAAGTCAACGGACTTGCCGTCCGGCGAATACGCCCACGATTCGGCCAACATTGGCTCGACCTCGGGGCCGTCGACTACCACGGTCAATCGGTCGTATACGGGCGACAGATAGTTGAAATCGACCTGGTAATTGCCGGACTGGTGCGGGTCCAGGTTGCCCGGCGCCAGCGTCCACGCCATCCGCAGGGTCGCACTGCGATCGATGTCGCCGGCCGATGCTGTCGACGCGCTCTCCCCGCTTCCACCACACGCGGTCACGGTCACAGCCACAGCGAGTGCGCCGGCAAGCACCCTCACACTGGCAGACAATCCTTTTCGGATTCTCATCTCCACACGTCTCTCTTTCGGTAAACAGGTGCGTCAGAATTCGACACTTGCGCAATTGCAGGGTTTCCGATTCCCCGACCGACCGGACAACCGATCGAGCGCACGCATCAACGGGAGTACTCACATTGTATTACTCAACGATAGTAACGTAATTACTCTGTGCGGTTATAGCGCTGCCCCATGTTCGAGCCGGATCCGGGTCGAACGCGGGGCGGCACTCGCAGTTGGTGAAAACTCGGCGACCAGAATCGAACTAGGTACGCATCTTGGGATTCAGGTAGCCGTAGGACATATCGACGAGCAGGTTACAGACGAGAACGACGATCGCACTCACAATCACCACGCCCTGAACCATCGGCAGATCTCGCTGGATCACCGCGGTGTATCCGAGCATTCCCAGCCCCGAGATTGCAAAGACGAACTCGACCGTCACAGCGCCACCGAGGATCCGGCCCATCTGCAGGCCGAGGACCGTCACGATCGAGATCGCAGAGTTCTTCATCGTGTGTTTCCACAACACCGACTGTTCGCCCAGCCCCTTGGCCCGTGCCGTCCGCACATAGTCCTTGGAAAGCGTGTCTACGATAGATCCCCTTGTCTGACGAGCCATTTCGGCGGCGGAGACCGCCGCAAGTGCCAGACCAGGAAGAATCAGATGGCGCGCCCACTCGACGAACCCGCCGTCGGCCAAGGACACGTACCCGGTGGCGGGCAACCATGCTCTGGTGATCGCAAACGTGATCACCAGAACCAACCCCAACACGAAGGGCGGCACGGACATCAGCAAGGAAGCCAGGGTCGTGACAAACCGGTCCACAAGCGACCCCTGACGCACAGCAGCCCACACTCCCAGCGGAATACCGATGATGACCGTCAGCACAATTGCCCACAGCGCCAGGGATGCCGTCGGCCAGATTCGCTCCATCAGCGCCTCTGTCACGGACTGTCCGCTGTAGAGCGAAGTGCCGAGATCGCCGGTGACCGCGTCCAGGACCCAGTCCACATAACGAATGATCATGGGCGAGTCGAGATTGAGGTTCTCCCGGACCATTTCGATCTGCTGTGGGCTCGCGCCCTCACCGGCGATACGCGCGGCGGGGTCGGTACCGCGGTTCGCCAATTCGAGCAGGACGAACGACAGAAATGCCACGAGCAGGAGCAACGGGATCGATGCAAGGATACGACTGACGACAAGTTTCAACACGACCGGACTCCTCGGGATTGGGAAGGTATGTCAGGCGCCGGTTTTGCCGACGTACCCAAGATCAACGAGGTCTACCGTTGATCGTTTCGTTTGCTTTCGATTCGATAATGCCCGACTTGCGAACGACACACCGTGCCGTACAGGTGGATCCGTTGAATCAGGCACTCGGTGCGGCGACCGTCTTGCGCGACGCTCGCCGACGGGGGCTCATAACGGGGATCGCCGAGAGCAGTTCCTTCGTGTACGTCTCCTGCGGATCATCGAAAATCTGCTCGGTGGTTCCTGATTCGACGATCTCACCACGACGCATCACCGTCACGTCATGAGCGAACATCTTCACCAGCGCAAGGTCGTGGGAGATGAACAGATAGCTGATCTGCCGCTCCGACTGAAGATCCTGCAAGAGGTTCAGAACCTGTGCCTGGATGGATACATCGAGTGCCGCGACCGGCTCATCGCACACGATCAGCTCGGGCTCGGTTGCGAGGGCGCGTGCGATCGCGATGCGCTGCAGCTGGCCACCGGAAAACTCGTGCGGATACTTCTCGATCTGGTCTTTGCGCAGACCGACGCGTTCGAGCAACTCCGCCACCTTCTGCCCACGTTCGCCTCGATTGAGCGAGGTGTGCAGGACCAGTGGCTCGGCTACGGACTCGCCGATCAGCATGCGCGGGTCGAGTGAGTTGAACGGGTCCTGGAAGATCATGGTTGCCCGGTGCCGGAGTTTGCGTGCTTGGCTGGCAGACATGTCCAGAATGTTGTCGCCGAACAGGCTCACCGACCCTTGGTCGGGGACTGCGAGTCGTAGCACCATACGTCCCACGGTGGACTTGCCTGCGCCCGATTCACCGACGATGGCACGGGTGCGCCCCTTTTCCAGGGTGAATGACACGTCCTTGACAGCGTGCGTCCGCTCTGCCGGCAAGCCGAAGATATTGCGCTTCTTCACGAAGGACTTGGTCAGTCCCTCGACCTCGAGGATCGGACTCATTCCGTGATTCCTTCCAGTCGCAACTCGTCGGCGCGAACACACCGCACCAGATGGTCTGCGGGCCCTCCGAGGACAATCGCTCCCTGGTCACACCGACCGGCCTGAGCGTAGGTGCAACGCGGGTTGAAACGGCACCCACTCGGCCAGTTCCACGGCGGTGGAACAGTTCCCGGAATTGCGTGGAGTCGCTCGGCGCGGACCTGCGCGTCCGGCGTGGATGCCAAGAGTCCTTCGGTATAGGGATGTTGCGGATCGTAGAACAACCCTTCGGCGTCGGTCATCTCCATCACCTGACCGCCGTAGAGCACCGCGACACGGTCGCAGGTCTCGGCGACCACACCCAGATCGTGGGTGATGAACAGGACACCGAGGCCCATTCGGCCCTGAAGCTCGGTGAGGAGAGTGAGAACCTGTGCCTGCACCGTGACGTCGAGTGCCGTGGTCGGTTCGTCCGCAATCAGAACGACAGGCTCACACGCGAGTGCCATCGCGAGCATCACACGCTGGCACATGCCACCACTGAACTGGTGCGGGTAATCGTGGGCGCGCTTGTCCGGTTCAGGAATCCCGACCAGGTCCAGCATTTCGACCGCCCGCGCCCACGCGTCCTTGCGAGTAGTATCGGTGCGATGTCTGCGCACGACCTCGGCTATCTGGTCTCCTACGGTGAACGCGGGATTGAGGCATCGACGCGGTTCCTGGAAGATCATTCCGATCGATCGTCCGCGCAGACGGTTCATCTCTCGGGCGGGCAGACCGATCAGTTCCTGGCCGGCAAGCTTGACCGAACCTGTGACCTTCACGCGAGGACCGGTAAGCAGTCCCATCACGGCGAGCGAGGTGACAGTTTTGCCCGAGCCCGATTCGCCGACGAGTCCCAGAGTTTCTCCGCGATTCAGCGTGAGATTGACGTTGTCGACGACCCGGGACCAACCGTGCGGGGTGTTGAAGTCCACGCACAGGTCCCGTACCTCGAGGACGGTCTCCCCGAGACCGATATGTTCTGCAGCTTCTTCTGCAGCATCGAGCAGGGCGGTGTTTCCGGCTTCGTTCGTGTGTTCAACCATTGGCTCCACGTCCTTCGAAGGCGTCCCGCATGCCATCACCGAAGGTCGACAGCGCCAGGACGGTCAGTACAATCGCCACGGTCGGCACGATCATGAAACTTGGTGACGTGCTGACGTTCTGGAATGCATCCTGCAGCATGGAACCCCAGCTTGCCTGCGGTGATTCGACACCCAGTCCCAAGAAACTCAGGCTCGCTTCGACGATGATGATGATGCCTGCACCGAAAGTAATCTGAATCATCAGGGCGGAGCTTGCATTCGGCAGGACGTGCCGCCACAGGAGCCGGAAGTTCGAGCATCCCACGCTGCGGCACGCCTCGATGTAGGACTCTCCGCTGACCGCTTGCGCTTCGGATCGTGCAATCCGGAACAGACGGGGGGCGAGGAGCAGACCGACGGCGATCATCGCGTTGGTCAGGCCGGGCCCGAGCACACCGACGACTGCCAGCGCGAGGATCAGCGGAGGCAGGGCGAGCAGAGCTTCCGCGATGCGGCTGAGAACCGCGTCGACCGGACCACCGACCAGGCCGGCGAGCAAGCCCAACGGAATACCTACCACCGCAGCGAGAGTCATCGCCTGGACAATGGCCAGCACCACGACCTGAGTCGCATCGATCAGTCGACTGAAGACGTCCCGCCCGTAACCGTCGGTGCCGAGCCAGTGTGCTCCGCTGGGGCCCTGCAGACGATCTCCCAGCGCCTGCGCATTGGGATCGTGTGTCATCAGCAGCGAGCCGAAGACCGCCACCAGGACCAGCAGGACCAGGAAGGCCAGCGACACCATCGCAGCCCGGTTCGTGCGAAGTGCACGCCACTTACGTCCGCCGCGGAATCGCTTGCCGCGCGGTTCCTTCACCGCAGCCGGCGGCGCACCTGTGGGGGTTGGTTCGGATATCGCCATTTCCGGTCTCCTGAGTAGGGGCGGTGCGCCGTGAGGCGCGAAAATTCGACTTCTGCTTCGTCACGCCTCGCGGCGAAGCAGCATGCAGCCGGCTTCCGGACCTCCACCGATACCGACCGCGGCAATCTCCACGTCCTTGGGAATCTGCCGGTCACCGGCCTCGCCCCACAGCTGCACACAGGCTTCGTGAAGGAACCCGTATCCGTGGAGCCGGCCGGCGGAGAGCTGACCACCGTGCGGGTTGATCGGAAGCTCACCCTCGAGCCGGTAGTAGTCGTCGTTGTCCAGGAACTGCCCGACCTTGCCGTGCTCGCAGAACCCGAGCGCCTCGATCCATTGAGTGCACAGGTAGCTGAATCCGTCGTAGAGCGTCGCGAAATCGACGTCCTTCGGGCTGAGGGACGTGGCCGCCCACATCTCGGCGGCGACATCGTGCGCGGCCATCGTGGTCAGATCTGTACGCTGGTCCCACGTATGCCGTTGGTACAAAGCCGATCCCGCAGCCTCGATGTGCAGTGGCGTGTTCGCGAGCCCCGCGGCCGCTTCCTTTCGGGACACGATGATCGCGGTCGCGCCGTCACACGGCACGTCGCAGTCGTACAGCCCGAGCGGCCACGACACGAGGCGTGCGCCGAGGTAGTCGTCCATGGTCATCGGATCCCGGTAGATCGCGTCGGGATTGAGACCCGCGTTGCGCCGGGCATTGATGACGAGCTTGCCGACCTGATCGCGTGTCAAGCCGAATTCGTGCATGTAGCGCTGGGCATACATACCGATCCAGTTTGCCGGCGACGCCGCGCCGAATGGTAGGCGGAATTCCGAGTGCCCTCCGGCACGAGTCGACTTGTCGGTCAGGGCGGCGGCGCGGCCGGAAGCCTGCGCGGTCGCTTCCCACACCGAGCGGAAACAGAGCACATGGGTTGCCCGGCCGGTTGCTACGGCTGCGGCAGCGTCCAGGAGGGTTCCGGCTTGGCCCGAGGTTTCCACACCGCTGACATGCCAGCGGGTCTTCAACCCGAATGCATCGCGAACGTCATGGGTGGTCGCACCGACGAACCCGCCCTCCGCGTTCACGGGTCCGGGGTAGCTCGCGACGCCGTCGATATCGTCGAACGACAGGCCTGCGTGAGCGACCGCCCGCTCGGCAGCTTCGAGCGCGAGATCGATTCCCGTACGGCCGATCCGCCGACCGATCTGAGACTGTCCGACACCCGTGATCACGGCACGGTCATCAACGAAGCTCATGCGGTCACCGGCCTGAAGAAGGGAAGAGCTACGTCATCCTGCTCGTCGAATACGACCTCGACCTGCATACCGACCTCCACCTTGTCGACATCGACGTCGACGAGGCACGTGGTCAGACGCACGTCCGGCTGTTCATCGAGTTCGACTGCCGCGATGACATATGGCGGCGGGAATGCAGGGAACCAGGGGTGATGGTTCACCGTGAATGCCGCGACCGTGGCGCGGCCCGAGACGACCTCGGGACCGACGTCCCGGCTCCGGCACCGCCAGCAGGCCCCGACCGGCGGATGGAACCAGCCACTACATGAACGGCATCGATAGATGCGCAATTCGTTGTCGAACCCCCCGGTCCAGAAGTCCCGCGACTCCGCGGTGACCTCCGGCAGGATCCGTCCGGCTGATGTGGACATCGAGTTCCTCCAAGAACGTCACGGTGCGATCGGCTCGCCTGACAAGCTCGTTCCGCGCCGCCACATATGGTGATGCGGGTCACGATCGCCCGAACAGTAGCATCTGATGGTGGTGTCACGAAATAGGCGAGGCAGGAATTCGGCCTCGGCCACGCTCCGGCAGTCCTGCCGAACCGGGGTCTCCGATGCAGGCCGCCCCGGGCGGCCTGCAACACCCTTCGGCCCGATTCTCCACTCGACGAGCTTCTCGGACGCTGGAGATAAATCGACTACACCTGCATACATTGATCACACTTCCCGCGATCGAGCGAGCCTCCCGAGCCGACGCGAGCGTTTGCGCGAACGAGGACCCCCACCTCTCCCGGGCGCACCTCCGGCTCTACACGAAGATCCAGCGGAGCAGCGCTGCGACGACCAGACGCTCGTTCCCATCTCTGACAGTTGTGTTCGTTTTGGGCGCGAATAGCAACGTGTTCTCATGCGGGGAGTCGGCCAAATAGCGCGGTTGACGCACCCGAAGGGGGCACCGCACCGGATTGTGTTGCACCTACCTTGACGCAGGTCTTGTGATGACCGACACACATCTGCGAGACTTTTATGTACACTGAGTCAGATTTCAGTGCCTCCCCTTTTCATGGTGGCGGAACGCCGGCCGGACCCAACCGATCCCGCACCCCACACCATGGCAGTCGCAACCCAGAAAGGACCCACGTCGTGGTCGGTGTGATGAGTGGAATCAGAGTCGTCGAGGTCGCCGCCTGGACGTACGTTCCGGTGGCCGGCGCCATTCTCACCGAATGGGGTGCCGACGTTCTCAAGATCGAGCACCCCGAATCCGGTGATCCTCAGCGCGGCCTGGTGACCTCAGGCCTGATTCCCGCGGGCGCGGTCAACCACATGTTCGAACTTCCAAATCGTGGAAAGCGCAGCGTTGCACTGGATCTCAAGTCCGAACAGGGACGCGAGCTGCTCATGAAGCTTGTCGAGACGGCAGACGTCTTCCTCACGAACTTCCGCCCCTCGGCTCGCAAGAAGCTCGGAATCGACGTCGAGGACGTCCGCGCTCACAACGACAAGATCATCTACGTCCGCGGGTCGGCGGCGGGAGAGTCGGGACCCGAATCCGAGCGCGGTGGCTACGACATGTCCTCGTTCTGGTCGCGCAGCGGCGCGGCCGACAACGTCAGCCCCGAAGCACTCGGATACCCCGTCAATATGCCCGGCCCCGCCTTCGGAGACGTGCTCGGCGGACTCACCATCGCGGGCGCGATCTCCTCCGCGCTGTTCCATCGCGAACGAACCGGCGAGGCAACCGTCGTCGACAGCTCCCTGCTGGCGCTCGGCGCTTGGGCAATGGGCCCGACGATCGCCGGTGCGCACGCTTTCAACTTGGAGGGCTATCCGAAGACGACGCCCGACAAGGCGCCGAATCCTCTGGTGAACACGTACGGCACCAAGGACGGCCGGCACATCACGATCGTGATGCTCGAATCCGATCGATTCTGGCCCGAACTGATGACGGTGCTCGAAAGCCCGGAATTGATCACCGATCCGCGTTTCGACAGTCACGCCAAGCGTGCCCAGAACAACGTCGAATGTGTAGCGGCGATTGCAGCCGGTTTCGCGAGAAAAACTCTCGAGGAATGGAAGATCGCACTCAAGGACATCAACGGGGTGTGGGCCCCGGTCCAGCGCCCGCGCGAGATGGTCACCGACCCTCAGGTCGAAGCCAACTCGTACATCGCCGATCTCGAGGATTCCGCCGGCACGGCCTTCAAGCTGGTGTCTGCACCGGTGCAGTTCGACGAGCAGCCGGGCGACGTCCGGCGAGCGCCGGACCACGGTGAGCACACCGACGAGGTGCTCCAGGAACTCGGCCTGACGATGGACGAGATCCTCGAATACAAGATCAGCGGAGCCGTTCTCTGATCTCACGACGCCGGTGGCCGTGGTCGAGGGCCCCGCGCCGAGCGCAGGGGCCCTCGACCCTTCCCTTCGCGTTTTCGAAAGGCAGTCATGAGCATCCGTCAGGAGCCTCCTGCCGCACGCGCCGACCCGTCCGACTCCCGGGAGATGACCCGGGGGCGCATGCTGCTCGCCATGGTCGGGACGCTGCTGGGCATCGTTCTCTCCGCACTCGCCTCCACAACAATCCTTACATCGCTTCCCGTGATGATGAACGAACTCGGCGCGGGGCAGACGGCCTATACCTGGGTCATCACGGCAAATCTGCTCACCACTACCGTGAGCTTGGCAATCTGGGGCAAGTTGTGCGACTTGTTCTCACACACCCGGTTGATGTTTGCCGCGATCGGATTGTTCATCGTGGCGTCGCTGTGCGCAGGCCTCTCTGCTACTGCCGAGGTTCTGATCGGTTTCCGCGCAGTGCAGGGCGTCGGAGCGGGCGGACTCATTTCGGTGGGCAGCGTCTTACTCGCCGATCTGGTCAGTCCACGAGAACGCGGCAAGTATGCCGGGGTCATCGGTGGGGTCATCGGTGTCGGCACCATGGGCGGGCCGGTCCTGGGCGGGTTGATCACGGATGGCTTGGGCTGGCGGTGGAACTTCTATCTCGGCATACCTTTCGCCTTCGCATCTGTAATTCTTCTACACCGGACGCTTAACTTACCCTCTCCACGCGGATCGGCACGGATCGATTGGGCTGGAGCTGTTCTCGTCACGGCAAGCGTTGGCTTGGCAATGACGTGGGTTTCCGTCGCCGGTGAAATGTTTCCGTGGTGGTCGTGGCAATCCGTCGCGATGGTGACCGCGTCGCTCGGGTTCGCGATCGTGACGATTGTGGTCGAGCGACGAGTCTCCGAGCCACTCATACCACTCGGACTGCTCACCGATCCGACGATCTCGCGAGTGGTGGTCACGAATGTCTCGCTCGGCGTGACGATGCTGTCCGTACCGGCATTCATGAGTCAGTATTTCCAGATTTCACGTGGCATGAGTCCGTCTGCGTCCGGCAGCATGATTCTGGCGATGTCGGCGTCGACCTTCCTTGCGTCCACCGTGCTCGGTCAGGTGATCAGTCGTACCGGGCGCTGGAAACCGTGGGTGATCGTCGGCGCGGCTTTTCTGCTGTCGGCGACAGTCGGTCTTGCCACCCTGACAAGCACCACGCCACTCGTGCTGGTGGGTGCATACCTTGTCGGGGTCGGTATCGCCGTCGGCACACTCATGTCGAATATGCAGATCCTCGCGCAGAACAGCGCTCCCCCGGACAAGCTCGGTGCCGCCACCGCACTGCCCGCGTTCTTCCGTCAACTCTCCGGAACCCTCGCCGTCAGCGTGCTCGGCGCCATGATCGCCACCCGTGTCGCCACCGCGTCGGGAGCTGCCGGCGCCACCCGAGATACCGTGCCCGACGTCGCAGAACTGCCCGAACCCGTTCGTCAAGCAGTCCAGACGCTGTATGCCGACATCATCGGCGACCTGTTCCTCTGGTGTATTCCGCTGGCAGCCGCGGCATTTGTGGCAACTGCGCTGCTACCGAACCGTACGCTCCGCACAAGCACCGCTGTTCAGCAACGAGCGGAGACACTACTGCCGGAATGAGCGCCACGACTCCGCTCCTGTACGGCGTGGCCATCGGGCCGAGCCTCACTCTCGGCCCGATGGCCACACCCCGTTTCGAATCCTATTTCTGACTACTTGGTCACTTTGCGGCGGCAGCTTCTCCAACGACAACTCCGAGTTGATCAGGAGTACTGCCGTGTAGGACCAACTCGTCGGCACCCGCCTCTCGATAGCGTTCGAACGTCTCGCGACACGCTGCCGGCGATCCGAGCGCGGCGGCTGCGGTGATCCATTCCGACGGCAGCGCCGACGACGCCTCGACAAGCTGGTCGCGGGTGCGAACCGAGTCGGCTGCACCTTTGAGGCCGGCGAGCTGCGGATGGTTGCGCAGTAGGGCGAGAGCGTCGGGGTCCCACTCGTTGACTCGCGCAAGCTGCTCCCCGAAACCCGGTATCTGGTAGTAGGTCACCGCTCGTCCACCGACCACCGCGGCTTCCTCCCCTGGCTCGAGACCCGAGGCCACCACGACGGTGGCATAGATCCGCACGTCCGCCGGATTACGGCCCGCCTCCGCAGCGGCGGCACGCACGGTGACGGCCGAGCGGCGCACCGCCTCCTGCGTCAGGAACGGATGGAGCAGCACACCGTCGAAATGCCTCCCTGCCAGTGCAAGTCCTTTCGGACCGAGCGCGGCGAAGACCAACGGAGGTACCGGAGCATCGGGAACATCGTTGAGCCGTAAGGACGGGAACTTCCCTGCAGGACCGTCGTATTTGACCTTCTCACCACGGCAGAGACGACGGAAGATCTCGACGGAGTCCACGATCGAACTATTGGTGGCCCTGGGCAACCCCACTGCATCCCACATGGCATCGACGGATCGCCCGACACCGAGAACGATCCGTCCGTCGGTGAGGGCCTGCGCGGTCATCGCCATCGACGCCAGTATCGCGGGGTGGCGGGACTGGAGATGGGTCACACCGGCTGCGATTTTGATCCGGGTCGTGACCTGACCGAATGCCCCTGCCAGCACACCGAAATCTTTCGTGCCCCAGCGCTCACTCAGCCAGAGAGTGTTCAATCCGAGGCGCTCGGCCTCGATCGCCTGCGCGATGCCAGGCTTCGGATCTGCGACGCGGCCCGGCAGCGCGTACGCGCCGAGTGCGAGGGTGGACCAGCGGTCCGGCACGACGGCAGAGGGACTGGATTTTTGATCGCTCATACCCGTATTCTGACAGTATTGGTCACAAATAGGAATCCGATTCCTTCTATATAGAGCACCCTGGTGCTCCACAGAACGAGAAGAGGTAGCCGATGGCACGCGACGCAACACAGCTACAGCTACATCAGGACGTCACTCTCGGCGACACCCTCCGGAAGTGGTTGTCCGACAAGCTCGTACCGGAAGCACACAGCAACTTCGCCATCCACGATCTCGACGCACCTGATGCCGGATTCTCGGGTCAGACGGTCTTTTTCACCGCGAGCTGGACCGCAGACGATGGCACATGCGAATCCCACGAACTCGTCCTGCGCATGCAGTCGTCCAACCATCAGCTGTTCACGGAACCCGACGCGCTGCGACAGGCCGCCGTCATGCAGGCACTCGGCGGCCACCCCGGCGTCGTAACTCCCCGCATCGTGCTCACCGAGGCGGATCCAGCAGTGCTCGGCGCACCCTTCTATCTGATGGCACGTGTCCGCGGCCGGGTGCCGTCCGACATACCCAGTTGGCACAAGAAGGGCTGGACCGTCGAACTCGACGCGGACGAACGTCGACGGATGTACGACAACGCCCTCCAAGCGCTCGTGGCGGTCCATGCCGTGGATGACGAAAAGACACTCGCCGTCCTACGCGACCCCGCCCAGCAGCCGCACACCACTGCGCTGCAGCGGTATCTCACCCGGCTACGCGACTGGTACGAGGCGCGGCGTCCCGAACTCGTCGTCGGAGAGGACGTGCTGTCCGAAGCATGGAGGATGCTGGCGGCGTCCGCCCCCGACACCGGCGCGGAAACCGTCGTGTGGGGCGACGCCCGCGTCGGCAATATGGCTTTCGCACAGGATTTGAGTGTTGCCGCCCTGTTCGACTGGGAGACCGCAAGCACGGGCCCCGCGGAGATCGATCTCGGCTGGTGGCTGATGTTCGAGCGGTTCCTGTGCGAATCGCTCGGATTCACCCGCATGGACGGCGTACCCGACGACGACGCCATCGTGCGCCGCTATCGGGAACTCGGCGGTCGAATCGACACGGACCTGCGCTACTACACCGTTCTCGCTGCGTTCGTCTTCAGTCTGATCACCAATCGGCTCGCCCTCCTTCTCGTCGAGAACGGCCTGGACGAGAAGACGGCACGCAGCTACCCGGAATCCGCAGTGTCGCTTGTTCGGCATTACCTCGACGAATTCACTTCATGAAGGAGAAGGCCACCATGACCACACCCCAGCCGGAAGAATCACCGGTCGGCACGACGGGAGACGAATGGGAAGTCTTCGTCGAGCGCGGAAAGATCCGTGAATTCGCAGCCGCGATGCAGTCGGACAACCCCGCCTATCAGGGAGCGGAGGCCGTCATCCCGCCGACGTTCCTGAGCAGCGCGAACCAGTGGGCCCCGGCAGGTGCCCGTGTCAGCGTCGGCTTCGACCGCAAGCGGCTCCTTCACGGTGAACAGGAGTTCGTCTTCCACGGCGGGCTCCCCAAGGCGGGCGACCGCCTCCTGGCCCGGGACCGGGTGGTCCAGCGGTTCGAGAAGCCCGGCAAGAAAGGAGGTCGGATGCGCTTTGCCGTCGTTGTCACCGAATTTCACAACGCAGCCGGGGAACTGGTAGCCGAATCACGGGGAACCTTCATCGAGACTGCAGCCAAGGAGGCAACGAAATGAGCGCACCGACCACCGAGCTCGAGGTCGGCACCACCGCAGAGCCCCGCACGTTCGGCCCTCTCACCAGGCAGATGTTCGTCCGGTACTCCGGCGCATCGGGAGACCTGAACCCGATGCACTACGACGACAACATGGCCCGTGCCGCCGGCAACCCTTCCGTGTTCTCGCAGGGGATGCATCAATCAGCTCTCCTGGCGACCTTCGCCACCGATTGGCTCGGCGCAGAGAACGTACGCAGGTTCGGAGTTCGCTTTCGCGAACAGGTCTGGCCTGACGATGTACTGACCTGCACCGGCGAGGTCACCGCCGTGTCGGTCGTCAGCGACGGACGGCTCGTCACAGTTGCGCTCACCTGCACGCGACAAACCGGCGGTGTGGCGATCAGTGGGACAGCCGACTTCTTGGTCCCTACTGCTCGGTAGGATACTGACCACAATCGTCCCAGAGTCCTCGCGAAGACCGACTTCCATCACCTAGGCTGTGCAATGATGTCAGAAAACCCGATCTACCGTCGCGCAAGTTACGGCCCGTCGAGCCCCGAAGTGGGCAAACGGGGCGCATCGACGCGTCGGCGAATTATCGAAGTGTCGCTCGAGCTGTTTGCCGAGCACGGGTTCTTCGGCACGTCGGTCGATGCCATCGCGAAGGCCGCGGACATCTCCCGCGCCACTCTCTACCAGTATTTTCCGGGCAAGGACGAGATCTTCCTCGAACTGCTGGACGAGTGCGGGCGGGCCCTGTTCCGCGTCGCTCGGCGCATCGGCCCGCTCGGGCCGACCGAGGTCGGGTTCGACAACCTGAACTGGTGGTTGGGTGAGTGGAGTTGGGTCTTCGAGAAGTACTCGACGATGTTCGTGCAGTGGACCGTGGTGGCCGCGTCGGAGTCCGAGGTTCGGCCGGAAATCAACCGCTTCGTCGCGAACTACAACGAGCGGGTCTCCAAGCGTCTCGAAGAATCGAAGCTCGTGGGAGTCGAACCCCGCGTTGCGGCCATGGCAATGACGGCGCTGGTACACCGCGTCAACCTGTTCATCCACACCGACCGGGCCTACGGTCGAGATACGCAATCGATCGTGGACGCATTGTCGGTGTTTCTCCAGTTGTTCCTCTTCCCGGAAACGCCCGCGTCCGTGCTGCACAGCTTGAAATTACGCACTGTGGGCGTAGGCGCCATCACACTGCCTGAGCGGCCCTCCACAGAAGGCCTGAGCCTCGCCGAGCGCACCGAGGGGCTCACCAAACGCGCGGCCAACACCGTGCGGGCCTTGGTCGCAGCGGGTGCGGAACAGTTCCGCGTGAAGGGGTATCACCGCACCAGCGTCGACGATATCGTCGAGGCGGCCGGCTTTGCCCGCGGCACGTTCTACAAGTACTTCAGCGAGAAACAGGATCTGCTCACGACCCTGTGCATCGAATCGGCAAACCGCGCACTCGAGCTGGCGTACGAACTTCGAGAGATCGACTTCACCGATCCCGGCGACAACGCACCGCGTGAATGGACGAAAGCCTTCATCGAGTACACCGAACACTACGCGGGCTCGATCGAAGCATGGACCGAACGAACTGCCGAAAGCAAGATCGTGCACGATCTTGGCTCCTATGGGCAGGCCTCCCTGGATATTTCACTACTCACGGTCCTGGCGCCCTACCCTCGCAACTACCCGTTCGACCCGATATTGTCCGCGCTGATTCTGCGGGCACTTCTCGTTCGTCTCCCGCAGGCGGCACAGGAAATGGAAGAACCGCTCACTCTCGACGAGTCGATCGATCTCATGTTGACTGCAATTCGGCGTGGGTTCTTCACGGCCGTGGAGAACTGACCGCTCCCCGCCATTCGACCCGCCGGCCCGGATTCCCGAAACAGGCATAGCCACTGTGCGCGGATCGCATCGCAGTGCCCGAAAGCATTGCTCAGCATGGGTCTTGAATATTTCTGACGGTTATGTCATTTTTGACATAGAATCATTCACTACTTTCACCATGCCGATAGGAAGGCCATTCCATGGACATCACGACTGCGTCCGCACTCGTCACCGGTGGAGCCGGCGGCCTCGGCGAGGCAACGGTTCGGCAACTCGTCTCCGCCGGCACCGCCGTTGTCATCGCCGACCTCAACGACGAGAAGGGCAAGGCCCTCGAGGCCGAACTCGGCGAGCGGGTCCGCTACGTCGCCACCGATGTACTCGACGAGGCCAGCGTCAACGCTGCCATCGCCGTCGCCGAGGAACTCGCACCACTCAAGATCGTCGTGAACGCGCACGGCGGTAGCGCCGGTGCGGCGCGCGTCGTCGGCCGCGACGGTGAGCCGGCGTCCCTCGAGCAATTCCAGTGGTACGTAAATCTTTTCCTCAACGGTACTTTCAACGTCCTCCGGCTCGGGGCCGCTGCAATGGCCAAGAACACCGCGGACGAGGACGGCGCTCGTGGCGTCGTCATCAACACCGCCAGCATCGCCGCCTTCGAAGGTCAGATCGGTCAGACTGCATATTCCGCGGCCAAAGGCGGCGTCGTAGGCCTGACGCTTCCGGCCGCTCGCGACCTCACCAAGCAAGGCGTTCGCGTCATGGCCATCGCGCCTGGCACCTTCTTCACGCCCGCCTTCAAAATGGAGCGCGGAGAGGCGGACCAGAAGTGGGGATCGGCCGTTCCGTTCCCCAATCGGATGGGAAGCCCGTCCGAGTACGCGGCGCTGGTGCAGCACATCGCCGAGAACAACTACCTTAACGGCGAAGTCATCCGAATCGACGGCGCACTGCGATTCCAGCCGAAGTAGACCGCACCACTCCACACCGAAACACAGAACCGCGGCCCGACTCTTGTCGGGCCGCGGTTTCGGCGTCGAATGCCGGGTCACCACCATGTGCACGGACCCCGCAGCGATGCCCGCTGAAGCGAGATCACGAACCTCGGCGGTCGAACCCTTGCCGAGCAAACCGAAGTCCGGTCGCGCGTGCCGCTGCCGGGATTGATCCCTTCTGGAGGGGACGGGATTTGCGATCCACCCGGATACATCGATCGTCGGCGAAACCGTCCGTTCCGCGCGCCGCTTGATTCCGGCGACACCCATGCATATCAAGTCAGAGAGACGTAATACCCTGAAGCACAGAATCTCTTACCTGAGAAGCGGAGATGCACGGTGCACCTCGCTGCATACATGCTCACACGATGCCAGCGGACCGAAGACGCTCGACTTCGGCTCGAGTCCGATCCAGCTCGGCAAGGATCGAGTCGGAGTGCTCACCGAGTGCAGGCACCGCATCCATGCGTGGCTCCACTCCATCCAGGTCGGCCGGTGGGAGCAGCGCACGGACCGATCCTCCGGACGAGGGCACGTCCCGCCACCTGTCACGTCCTGCAAGCACCGGATGCTCCCACAACTGATCCATGGTGTTCATCCGCGCGTTGGCGATCGAGGCCGACTCGAGCATCTGCGCGAGCTCGTCTGCGGTGTAGCGCTTTACGGCATCTGTGATGATCTTTTCGAGTTCGTCACGGTTCTCGACCCGATCGGGATTGCGCACGAAACGCAGGTCGTCGATCAAATCTGCACGATCGAGCACGTCGGCACACAACCGGCCCCACTCACGCTGATTCTGCACCGCAAGGAGCACCGTTCCGCCGTCACCGGCGGTGAACGGGCCGTAGGGAGCGATGGTGGCGTGGCGTGCGCCGGTGCGCTGCGGACTGCGCCCACCGTACGCGGCGTAATAGGCAGGCGAACCCATCCACTCGGTGAGGGCCTCGAACAGTGACACGCGCACAGCGCGGCCCCGACCGGTGGTTGCCCGCGCGAACAGCGCGGCAAGGATTCCCGAGTACGCAAAGCTGCCGGCCGCGATATCGGCGACCGAAACCCCTGCCTTGGCAACCTCTTCCGGAGAACCCGTCAACGACAGCAGCCCTGCCTCGGCCTGAACCAGGAGGTCGTATGCCTTACGGGTCCGCCACGGACCGTCCGAGCCGTATCCGGAGATCTCACACACGACCAGCTCCGGGTGCGCGTCCGTGAGCGCGTCGGTACCGAAGCCCATCCGCTCGGTAGCACCGGGACCCAGATTCTGGACGAATACGTCGGCACTACCGATCAATTCACCCAGGACCTCCAGTCCGTCCGCGGACTTCAGGTCGAGGGTAATCGATTCCTTCGAGCGGTTGAGCCATACGAAGTAGCTCGACTGCCCGTGAACCGTCTCGTCGTATCCACGCGCGAAGTCGCCCCCGTCCGGACGCTCGACCTTGATCACGCGCGCGCCGAGATCTGCGAGCTGACGGGTTGCGTACGGAGCTGCCACCGCCTGCTCGAGGCTGACGACGGTGATCCCCGCCAGTGGGAGATCGTTCATCGCGAATCCTCCTGTACTCGAACGGCTCAGCGGACCAATGGATCACGGGGCAGACCGATGATCCGCTCCGCAATGGTGTTGCGCATGATCTCGGATGTTCCGCCCGCAATGGTCAGGCACCGGGAGAACAGGTACGGATACGTGACGTCGGGTTCCTGACCGGTGACCGCCGCCGTTCCCGCAAGCGTGAGTGCCAGGTTGGTGATGCGTTGTGAATGCTCGGCCCTTACCAGCTTCGTGACGTTGGCTTCGGGGCCCGGGCCCGCGCCGATGATCGCACGGACCGCCTGTCGCATATTGAGCAGACGCAGGGTGTGTTCCTCGGCCAGCACCTCACCGACCTCACGTTCGACTCCGGCGTCGGCATCGACTGCACTGTCCAGAAGCTTGACCAGTTCGTTGCCCGTGAACGGAATTGAACCCGCCCCACCACCGATCGATACCCGCTCGTTGCCCAGCGTGGCGCGGGCGACCTTCCACCCTTCGCCCACTCCCCCGACGACATCGGAATCGGGAACGAAGACGTCGTCGAAGAACACCTCGTTGAACAGTGCATCACCAGTGATTTCACGCAGTGGTCGGATCTCGACTTTCGGCGAGGTGAGGTCGATCGCCATCATGGTGACGCCCGCATGCTTGGGGGCCTCGGGGTCGGTACGAACCGTCGCCAATCCCCACTGGCAACCGATCGCAGCGCTCGTCCAGACCTTCTGGCCGTTGACGCGCCAGCCGCCGTCGACGCGAGTCGCGGACGTCCGCACAGCGGCGGCGTCCGAACCTGCGCCCGGCTCACTGAACAGCTGGCACCAGCTGTTCGTTCCCCGCAGAACCGGATCTATCCAGCGCTTCTTCTGTTCGTCCGAACCGACCTGGGACAGCGTCAGAGTCACCCAGCCCGCAATGCCCAGGTCGGGGAGTTCGACATTCTCGAATTCTTGCTCGATGACCAGCTGTTCGATTGCTCCTGCCTCGCGGCCCCACGGCTTGCGCCAGTGCGGCACCAGGTAGCCGCTGTCGACAAGGTAGTCCCGTCGTTCGGACTCGGGCAGCGTCGCCAGGTGTTGCACTGCGGCGCGGGCCTGCTCCCGGAATTCTTCGGCCTCGGGCGGTAGTTCGAGCGCGGCACCGTGCGCCTGACCGGCGCGGTAGTCCGCCACGATATCGGCGAGGGGACGGCGTCCGTCGTTGAGCAACGCAGCCACCGTATCGGCTCGGCGCAGGTACAGATGTGCGTCGTGCTCCCAGGTGAACCCGATGCCGCCGTGCAACTGGATGTTCAGTCGCGCAGCGTTGACCTGCGCGCGGGTGGCGTTGGCTGCCGCCACTGCGGCGGCGAAGCCGACGCGGTCGAGATCGGCGGACCGCGCCGCGTCCCATGTTGCGGCGACCGCGAGTTCGATGTCTACGAGCATGTTCGAGAGGTGGTGCTTGACTGCTTGGAAGGTGCCGACCGGCCGGCCGAACTGTTCACGGGTCTTGACGTACTCGGCTGCTGTCTCGAGGCAGGTGAAGGCACTTCCGACGGCTTCGGCCGCCGCGAGGATGCGATACAGGGAGACCGCCACATCGGCCGCTCCGTGCAACACGCGGTGTGCGGGCACAGCCACATCTTGTACGGCAACGGTTCCGATGCTTCGGGTGGTATCGAGCCCGCCGAGCGCCGTGACGGTCACGCCGGTCGAGTCCTTGTCCAGGACAACCACGTCGTCGTCGGCGACCAGGAGCAGGAGGTCCGCTTCCGGGGCGCCGAGAACCGCCCGGCTCTCGCCGGTGAGAACGCCGGTCGAATCCAGTCGCAGACCGGGGGCGATGCCGACTGCCCCGATCACGGAGCCATCGGTGAGTCCGGGCAAAACTGCCGACCGTAACTCGTCGGAGGCCGAATGAGCGAGAATCGCTGCAGCGGTCACACTAGGCAGGAACGGGAGGGGTGCCAGTTCGCGGCCGACGGCTTCGAGGACGACCGTCAGTTCGGGCAGGCCGAAGCCGGATCCCCCGAATTCCTCGGGAACGTGCAATCCCAGCCAGCCGAGCTCTGAGGTAGAGGTCCACAACGTGGTTGTGTCCACCGCGCCGTCCAGCGTGCCGCGAGCCGTTGCTCGTGCCTTGTGACGAGCAAGGTGCGCCACCGCGACGGCAGCCAGTTCCTTGTGGTCCTCGGAAATCGCCAATGCCATGGCGCAATACCTTTCGATCGAGTGGGCCCCGGGGCCTCAGATATTCTGATCAGCGGCCCGTATTAATGACTGACTTGTCAGATCGCAGGGTATCGAAACTATGGGACTTGCAACAGGGCCCACCCGGCAATCCGGGACAGCACGATTGCCGCAGGGGTCAAAACACCGTCATCAGCACCATGTTCTGCGACACGCTGTCCGACTGCGACTTCATGTCGCCCGAATATAGACAAAGCGTCAGAAGCTGCCTTATTCTAGGCATGGAGTTGATCTGGGTCACACCTGAACGAGGAGTATCACCCGCCGTGCCGTACGTAATTGCCGAACCTTGCGTCGATGTGATGGACAAGTCCTGCATCGAAGAATGCCCCGTCGACTGCATCTACGAGGGCTCCCGCATGCTGTACATCCACCCCGACGAATGTGTCGACTGTGGGGCGTGTGAACCCGTCTGCCCCGTCGAAGCGATCTTCTTCGACGACGACGTTCCCGAGGAATGGAGCGGCTACGTAGCGAGCAATGCGGACTTCTTCGTCGATCTCGGCTCCCCCGGAGGGGCCGCGAAGGTCGGTCGCACCGAGAACGACCCACCTTCCATCAAGAACCTGACCCCGATGAACCAGAGCTGACCCGGCCACGCCGGATCCCGACCACCGATCGGAACGGACCATGAGTATTTCCCTCCTCTTGGAGATGGCAGTGTCGGGCAACCCCGACCGCACCGCACTCGTCGTGGACGACACGGTCTTGACGTACCAGCAGTTCGCGGACCGTGTGACTGCAGCGGGCTCGGTGATCCAGTCGGCGAACGTCGACACCGTCGTGTATCTCGGAGGGTCCGGGCTCGATCTGCCTACCCTGTTGTTCGCCTCGGCTCACGCCGGTGTTCCGTTCGCCCCGGTGAATTACCGGCTCTCGTCCGAGCAGCTGGAGCAACTCATCGGCCGGTTGTCGCGGCCTCTCGTGGTGGTCGAACAGCGGTACTTCGACGACGTGTCCGGCGCTGCCGGCCACATTGTCACCGTCGAAGACTTTCGCGCCCGCACCGAAACCGTCACCGTCACCGAACCTGCAACCGTGGATGAGGAAGACACGGCGATCGTGTTGTTCACCAGCGGTACGACCTCGGCCCCGAAGGGCGTAGTCCTGCGCCACAGCCACCTGCTCAGCTACGTGATGGGCACTGTCGAGTACGGCTCGGCGGAGGAGACGGACGGAGCGCTCGTCAGCGTGCCGCCGTACCACATCGCCGGTATGGGCACGATCCTGACGAACGTCTACGCCGGCCGCCGCATCGTCTACCTCCCGCAATTCGATGCACAGCGATGGCTCGACGTCGCGCGCAGCACCGGCGCCACGTCGGCGATGGTGGTACCCACGATGCTGGACATGATCGTCGACGCCCTCGACGGAGCCGAGGCAAACGTACCCACGTTGAAGTCGCTGTCGTACGGCGGCGCCCGTATGCCACTGCCCACCCTCGAAGCCGCATTGCGCGCGTTTCCCGGGGTCGGTTTCGTCAACGCCTACGGTCTCACCGAGACCAGTTCGACGATCGCCTTGCTCGGGCCCGACGATCACCGTGACGCGCTCGCGAGCAGTGACCCCCACGTGCGAGCCCGTCTCGGTTCCATCGGACGTCCTGTTCCCGGCATCGAGATCGTGATTCGAGACGCCGAGGACAACCCCGTCGGGATCGGCGAGCAGGGTGAACTGTGGGTGCGAGGCCCGCAGGTTTCCGGTGAATATATGGGGTCGGGGTCGTCGCTCGACGACGAGGGGTGGTTTCCGACGCGCGACCTCGCGTACCAGGACGCGGACGGATTTCTGTTCGTGATCGGCCGCAACGACGACACCATCATCCGCGGAGGCGAGAATATTGCCCCTGCGGAGATCGAGGACGTCCTCATCCATCATCCGAAAGTACGGTCGGTCGCCGTGGTGGGAATCCCCGACGACCGCTGGGGTCAGGCAATCGCCGCGACGATCGTGCCGGAACCCGGCGACGAGCCCGACCCGGAGGAACTACGTCAGTACGTCCGTGCACGCCTGCGCGGATCTCGCACGCCCGACGTGATCGTCTACCGGTCCGAGCTTCCATCCACTGCTACCGGAAAAATTCTGCGCCGCAACATCATTGCGGATATTCTCGGCGACAGCGCAGCTGTCGCCTCCGTCTGAACAGCCCACCATCCGCATTTCCCGGAAAGGACCGCTCACATGCTGAAGACCGGAGCACGCCTGCGCAGCCAGGTCTGCACTACCGAAGTCATCGTCGTCCGCGCCGACAACCCGCCGGCCACCCTCAATTGTGGCGGGCACCCCCTGATCGACATCAAGACACCCGTCGCCGACGATCTCACCATCGACAGCAACTTCGCCGACGGCAGTGCCCTCGGTAAGCGCTACCGCGACTCCGAGGGCACCGTCGAGATCCTGGTGACCAAGCCTGGCAGCGGCAGCCTCGCGCTCGGCGACCAGGCGCTCGAGCTCAAGACGGCCCAGCCGCTGCCTTCGAGCGACTGACCGCCACACCACCCCGAACCAACGCCCCCAGACACGAGGTACATGCGTGACGGACCCCGACACACCGCGCGGAGGACCGCTCGTCGGCATCCGTGTTCTGGAACTCGCCGGGATGGGACCCGGTCCTCATGGGGCCATGCTCCTGGCGGATCTCGGTGCCGACGTCGTCCGGGTCCAGCGACCCGGCACTCTGCCCGCCGACGGTCGTCCGGCCGATCAGGAGCTGCGCGGCCGGACGATTGTCGAAGCGGATCCGAAGAGTCCTGCCGGCCGGCCACTCGCCCCGCCGCGCGTCCCTGTTGCCCCCGAGCGGATCTGGCGGTGAACCCGTGAGACACACGACCGATATGAACCCTGTCGATGAAACCCTTTCTGTTCCTGTGGATAGCGAGCGTGGCCCCCTCGCCGGACTCCGGGTCGTGGAGCTGGCCAACGCGGGACCCAGCGGGTATGCCGCGATGGTGTTGTCCGATCTCGGCGCAGACGTTGTGTGCGTGCAGCGACCGGGTGTGCCGCGCAGCGCCGACGACCAGATCCGACGAGGACGCACGATCGTGGCTGCCGACCTGAGCGATCCCACCTCCGTGGCGGACGTACTCGATCTCATCGCTCGTGCCGACGTGCTCGTCGAGGGGTTCCGTCCCGGGGTCGCCGAACGACTCGGACTCGGCCCCGACATCGCGCTCGCCCGGAATTCGCGGCTCATCTACGCGCGTGTGACCGGCTGGGGGCAGTACGGCCCTCGATCGGCGCATGCCGGGCACGACATCAATTTCCTCGCACCCACCGGCATCCTGCATGCCATGGGGCGCCCCGACGATCGGCCCATCCCGCCCCTCAACCTGATCGGCGGGTTCGCGGGTGGCTCGATGTACCTGGCTGTCGGCATCCTGTCGGCGCTGTGGGAACGCACCGTCTCCGGACGCGGCCAGGTTCTCGACGTCGCCGCGGCCGACGGTGCGGCACTACTGGCCCAGTTCAACTGGTCGATGCGCGGTAGCGGCGCGTGGTCCGACAGGCGGGGTGAGAACCTCGTCGACGGCAGTTGCCCCTTCTTGGACACCTACGAGTGCGCCGACGGCCGCTACATGGCCGTCGGTGCATTCGAGCAGAAATTCTATGCGCGAATGCTCGAGGTGCTCGGACTCGACGAAATCACGGTGCCCGATCGCGGCGACCGCGAAAACTGGCCGGCTCTACGCGATATCCTCGCCGCTCGGTTCCGCACCCGCACCCGCGACGAGTGGTCCGAAGTGTTCGACACGGTCGACGCGTGTGTCACCCCCGTCCTCACCTTCGGCGAAGCCCCGGGCGATCCCCACTTCACCGCGCGAGGAACCTTCGCCGAGATCGACGGAGTTGTCCAACCGCTGCCGGCGACCCGCTTCTCCCGGACTCCGGCGCCCACCCCCAGCGCTCCGCCCCACAGCACTGTCACGCCGCAACAGGTTTGGCGCCAGCACGACTCCGCACGATCCGAACCTCGAGAGGAACACTCATGACTGCGACCGACTCGACGACCACCGCCCCTCCCGCGCTGATCGAGCGCCGCGGCAACATTCTGCTCATCACCCTCAACCGACCCGACGCCCGTAACGCCGTCAACGCGGAGATGTGCCTCGTCGTCGGCGACGCACTCGAGGAAGCCGATCGCGACCCCGAAATTCGCGCCGTCGTTCTGACCGGCGCCGGAGACAAAGCGTTCTGCGCCGGCGCCGACCTCAAGGCGATCACTCGCGGCGAGCGGGTCATCCCGGAAGGACGCGAAGAATGGGGTCTGGCCGGATATGTCGGCCATCGCATCACCAAGCCGACGATCGCCGCGGTGAACGGCCCCGCGCTCGGCGGCGGCACCGAACTCGTTCTGGCCAGCGACCTTGTCGTCGCAGCGGATACGGCCGTATTCGGGCTACCCGAGGTCAAGCGCGGTCTCATCGCGGGCGCAGGTGGCGCATTCCGTCTGGCCGCCAAACTCCCGCCGGCCGTGGCGATGGAACTGCTGATGACGGGTGAGTCCATCACTGCGCAACGGGCACTCGAACTGCACCTCGTCAACCGCGTCGTGCCGGCGGCCGATGTGGTGGCCACAGCGCTCGCCCTCGCGGAGACGATTGCTTCGAACGCACCCCTGGCTGTCCAGGCACACAAGCGAATTGCCTTGAGTCAGTGGTCTTCCGGTGACGAGGTCGGGTGGAAGACGACGTCCGACGCGCTGCCCACCATCGCGTCGTCCGAAGACGCGAAAGAGGGACCGCGCGCGTTCGCCGAGAAGCGCGCCCCCGTATGGACGGGACGATGAGCCCGGTGAATCGAACCGCCCTGGTCACCGGCGGCACCGGAGGTCTCGGCTCCGCGGTGACGAAGCATCTTATCGACACCGGGTGGCGTGTCGTCGTCCCGTGGGTCGCCCGCGAGGAACTCCAACGGCTCTCCGAGCATTCGAACCTTCATGTGGTCGAAGCAGATCTGGCCAACGCGGACGCTCTCGCGAAGGTGATGTCGGTGGCATCGGCGGATTCCGATGCGCCACTGTTCGGTGTGGTGAATCTCGTCGGAGGGTTCACCGCCGGTCAACGCGTGCACGAGGCGCCGATCGAAGTGCTCGACTCGCAACTCGATCTGAATCTGCGGACGGCTTACAGGGTCACCCAAGCTTCTCTGCCACATCTGATTCGTCACGGCGGAGGCTCGGTAATCTGCATGTCGGCGGCGGCGACTCGCCGGCCGTTCCCCGGCGCGGCGTCGTACATCGCGTCCAAGGCGGCGGTCGTCGCGTTGGTCGAAACCCTGGCGCTCGAGTACATCGAGGACCACATCCGCGTCAATGCCCTGTTGCCGTTCGTCATCGACACGCCTGGAAACCGTGCTGCCATGCCGGATTCCGACCGCAGGTCGTGGTCGCAACCCGCGGACATCGCGAAGGTCATCGATTTTCTGTTGTCGGACAACGGAGCGGCGATCACCGGGGGTTCGATTCCGGTCACCAACGTCGGATGAAGACCGGATCATTCCTCGGATGCGGGGCATCGGCTTCATAAAGATTTCGTTCTCGGGCTCTTCACGGCCACAGTGGCAACGGCGGTCGGTCCCGCCGCTGCCACTGTTCCCGCTCTGGGCCGTTCACGTCGATCGGCTCGGTTCTTGCGCCGGATCCCGAGGAATTCCCATGTGTATAGAAATGTCAGAAACAGGCGACGGTCTTACCCACGAGATCACGCGGAGATGGCCACGGCCATCCCGGTGATCCACTCCTCGACGGGTTCGTAGACCAACGCGGAGAGCGGCCCGCCGCCGCCGGCTGCGGATGCAGCGAGCCACGTACGCACCTCGTTGGCGCCCGCGCCGGCGCGGGCATGCGCCGAGTCGGACAACTCTACGAGTGCGGCACGGTCAGCGGTCGCGAATGCGTCGAGCAGGCTCTTGTCCCACTCGGGCTTGATCTTCTTACGCGCACCGGGAAGTCCTTCCGCAATGACCCGGGCTCGTTCCTCGTCGTCGATCTCGTAGGCGTCGAGTTCGAGACTCGGCGGTGAGTGCGACAACCCGCCGGTACCGATCACGAGCACACGATCGCCCTGCTCATCGAGGAAACGGCACACCGCGTCGCCGAATTCCAGTACCCGGCGAGCATGCGGTAACGGTGCAGTCGCGCAGTTCACGGGGACCGGAATCACGGGATATCGATCGAGGCCGCCGGTAAGGTCGCGCAACGGCTGCGCAAACGCGTGATCGAGTTCGATGTCCCGGCAAACCCCGATGTCGAAGTGGGACTTCAGGAGGTGTTCGGCAAGCGCGCGTGCTCTGTCCTGTGGAACCGCCAACGCACCCGCGGCGTGCCCGCCCTCCGCGATCACCCCCGCCGACAGGGCCACACCGAACGTAGGCACGACGTGACGGAAGGCGCGTCGATGGTCCCCTCCGAACAACACGATGTAATCGGGATCGAATTCGCGCACCCGTGCCGCAGCCCGTGCCAGGCCATCCCGAAAACTGGTCCCGAAGACCTTCTCCACATCTCGTTCCATGCCCGGACTGTGACTCGCACACACTACGAGCCTGTCGCGCTTTGCCATCTGCAGTCTCCTCGGTTCACCGGGCCGTCGATCGGACCCAATATGACATCAACGTTAGATTGTTGGGAGAGCCGCGTCGAGATACTCGGGAAATATCGTCAGGCTCGGGCGAACAGTGCACGTTCGATCATCAGGGAAAACAATTCGGTCTGCTCTTCGCGATCGACAGGTAGGCCATTCGCCGCGAACGCCGCGGGGACCTCCTCGATGAGTGTGACCAGCAGGATGTGCGCCACCCGCACATCGAGTGGATAACGTCGGGGCAGGTCACTGAGGGTGGTGTGCAACGCCCACCGCATATCGTCCACAACTTGACGACGCATGACGTCGAGGTCAGCGTGTGCCGGCGAGCGATCGATCCAGGTGCGATACACAGCCCGATACCGGTCGTGGAGGGAGAACGAGTCCCGCACCCACCGTCGCAGCTGAGTTCCATCGTGGTCGGTTACTGGATCGAGGCGCCCGAAACGCCTTGCATCCGCCGCCAACTCATACGAACATTCCTCCGAAAGAGCGAGCAGCAGATCCAGCTTTTCATCGAAGTACTTGTAGAGAGTGGTACGCGTGACCTCCGCGTCGGCTGCAATCTCGTCGACCTGCGCACGGTCGTAGCCGACTTCCGTCAACGCCCGTAGCGTCGAGCTCAGCAGCGCTCGCACGGTGCCTGCGGCGCGCGCCGACAGGCCTCCGAACCGAGCTTCGAACCCGCCGGAGCGCTTCCTCTCCTCCGGTGGTGGTGGGACACGGCGTGTCACCCACTCCGGAGGCTCATCCGCGCGAGGACAGACCGCCTCCGGCGGCGTACCGGGGAACAGCAACAGCTGAACCATCACCGCCAGAAAGTAGCCGAGCTCTGATCTCGTCTCGATGGCTCCCGACCGGTGCAGCGTGAAATTAAACCGCAGAATCAAGTTGGTGAGCACGATGGATGCGTGCATCGAGTCGAGAGAGACAGCCTCCTCGTTCCTCAAGATCGCTGCGAGTTGCTGGTGCAGCGCGGTGATCGTATCTGTGAGCGGGGAGGTACCTCGTTGCCCATCGACTCCGATGACCGCCCACTCCGCGAAGATCGGGAGGTAACGATCGTATATGGGGGCCCAACCCTCGATCCACTGGCGCAGCACGACGAAACCTTCGCGAGTGGGGCCGAGTCCGTGCAACGTGGCGACGAACTCTCTCGCCGCGCTCCCACACTCTTCCCTGAGTTCGAGCAGTATCTGGTCCTTACCGGAAAAGTACTGGTAGAAGCTGGCTCGAGAGACACCCACTTCGCGGGTGATCTCCTGGACAGATACGGCAGAGAGCCCCCGCGCTGCGAACCGGTTCAACGCTACTGTCAGGATCCGTTCACGAGTGTGGCCGCCCCGCTCGCCGACAACAGCGGAGGCAGGACCGTATCCGCGTCGCCGGACAGACTCCATTTGGCAACCCCCTTGGAATGAACCATCCGATCGACACGATAACTCTGACAGCAAGTCAATCTAATCTAGCCCATCCTGTTCGCATACGAACCTTGCCAACAGCAGCTACAACGTTCCACTCGACTGGAGCTGCCGGTACAACAGGTTGACTGCACGTCAGATTGTGAGCGACACTCGCGTTACTCCACTCCAGACGAACCCGCGATCCAGAGAGCATGGCGATATGACAGATAGCGGTTCCAGCAGCCTGTCCGAGCGTCCCGTTGTCATCGAGTCCGCGATAACACCCATCGGCCGCAATGCTCAAGACTTCACAGGAACGGTGACCACCGCCCTCGAATGCCTCGCAGCAGGGGCCTCGATCATCCACTATCGCCACGACTCCCGTCTGGATCCCGACGAAGCTCTCGCGGAGATGAGGCGCATAGGTCACGCCGTGCTGGACAAGGAGCCGTCTGCCATTCTTTACCCTGGCTCCCTGCCGGGCCCGTCCTTCCCTGACAGAGTTGCTCATTTTCGTCCCCTCGCCACGACGGGCACGATCGGCATGTTTCCGTTGAATCCCGGCTCGGTCATGATGGCGGGCTATGACAGTCGAGGATTTCCGGTGACCACCGATCGCGTCGGAGTCACATTCGACGATGCGCAGCGCGTAGTCCGACTGTCCGACGAGACCGGAGTCCCACTGACCATCGGAGTACACGAGCCGGGCAATCTGCGGTTTGCACTGGCCTACGCACGCGCAGGAAAATTACCTGCCGGATCCATGGTCAAGCTCTACTTCGCCGGCGACCACAGTTCGTACGACGTCGGCAAACGCGCCCTCAACTTCGGCCTGCCACCCACTGTGGAGGCGCTCGATGCGTATCTGTCGATGTTGCGCGGCACATCTATTCCGTGGAGCGTCGCGGTGATCGGCGGCGAACTCCTCGAGACCCCTCTCGCGCGGTATGCACTAGAACGCGGCGGTCACCTACGCGTCGGTGTGCAAGACACTGCCGGACTTTCCACCGCGTCCAACCGTGAGATGGTCGAGGCTGCAGGTGATTTGGTCGATTCGGTAGGTCGTCCTGTGGCACCCTGCCCCGAGGCTCGTAACGTGTTGCACGGGTACATGTTCGAAGCTATGGACTAGCTCCAGAACTGCGGGAGATTGTTGACAGCCGGGTCTTCCGACGAGAGGAGACCGCACGTCACCACGAGAGCTCGAACGGCGTGCCAAGCACAAGCCGCTGATACTGCGGCACGTCGAAAAAGTGAGCGGCAACGTCTCCGCGACCTGCGGGACTGATGTAAGAACAGGTGACGTTGATGATGGAAGGGCCCTCATCGGCGGTGCGTGTGACCCTACACGTGACTGACAGCCGTCGTACTTGTCTTCCAGTGATCTGTCCGCGTGTCCGGCCGGCCGAGGCGTCCGATACTGGGCGTCCATCCCGAGTCCCTGCGCACGTGGGTGCGCCAGGCCGAGATCGACGGTGGTGTCCGTCCCGGCACCACGACGGACGAGGCGAAACGGATCGCCGAACTCGAACGTGAGAACCGAGAACTGCGGCGTGCCAACGAGATCCTAAAAACGGTCTCGGCTTATGTAGGTGATCGGTGTCAAGCGCCGGTATCGTCGAGTCGCTGAAGGAGTCCCTCGAAGACCTTCTGCCGACCGACCTGCCCCTTGTCGGCGGCGTCGTCTCGCTGTCTTGTAAGGGTGGGACGGAACTCGATGGTGGTGACGAAGAACGTGCAGGATTCGCAGATCGATTCGAAGTGGCAATCCAACTCGACGAGCCGGGCGCAGTAACCGTTGCCGAGCATGCGGCGGTGGGCCTCGGTGCGGAGCTTGCGCATCGCGGCCGGCTCGTCTTCGGCCGGCAGGACCGCGGGTTGGTATTGGTCGTAGAGGGCTTCGACTTTCTCGGTGACCGCGGAATATTGGTCGGCGACGGTGCGGTCGGCGATCTTCGCGTAGACCATCGTCATTGTTTATGTCCGAGCAAGGCGGCAATCGCTTCGAGGCTCATGCCCCGGTTGTCGCTGCCGAGAATGCAGTGCTCGCGGCCGCGCACTCGACGGTCGACGACACCGGCCTCGAGGTGTATCCGGCCGGCGTAGGAGGGCTGCTCACCGCATTCATCGGAGCGTTCGAGGGCATCGACAGTTTGCTGCTGCTCTCGGCGCTCGGGGTGGTCGTGCTGATCCTCCTGGTGGTCTACCGATCCCCGGTGCTGTGGGTGTTCCCGCTATTGTTGGCTCTGCTCGCGCTCGGTGCGGCGTCGATGATCGTGTACGTCCTCGCGAAGGCAGATCTCGTCACGCTCAACGGGCAAAGTCAGGGCATCCTATTCGTCCTCGTGATCGGTGCCGGCACCGACTATGCGCTGTTGCTGATCTCCCGCTATCGCGAGGAACTGCATATCTACCCGAATCGGTTCGATGCAATGATTCGCGCGTGGCGCGAGTCGGTAGGGGCGATCACCGCGTCGGCAGTGACCATGACTGTGGCCCTGTTGTGCTTGATGTTCTCCGAACTCGAGTCGAACAAGGGCCTGGGACCGGTCGCGGCGATCGGCATCGCCTGCACCTACCTGGTGATGATGACGTTCCTGCCGGTATCACTCGCACTCGCCGGTCGGTGGGTGTTCTGGCCGCGTCGCCCGCAGACCGATCACGCCGTCGACCTCGCCACACACGGGCTGTGGGGTCGGGTCGCGGCGTGGGTGGGCCGAAACGATCGGCCGGCCTGGATCGGCACCTTGGTGGTGCTGAACCTGCTGCTCACCGCGGGCATCGGCAGCCTCCACACCGACGGCCTCACCACGGCGGAAAGTTTCACGACAACACCGGATGCGGTGACCGGTCAGGAGCTCTACGTCGAGAAGTTCGATCCCGGCGCAGGTGTTCCTGCCGTCGTCACCGCGAACGTCGGCAGCGCAGATGCAGTGATCGCCGCGGCGTCCGGGGTAGCGGGTATCGCGACCGGTCCGGGTGCGGTGTGCCCGCAGATCGACTATGCGAAGGTGCAGGCATTGCTCGCCGCCAATCCTGGTCTCGCGACCGCCCCGGTCTCGGGTGACCCAGTGTTTGCGTCCCTGGAGCGGGACAACCCCGACGGCGAGATCGTGGTGGTCACCGACAACCTCTCCGACCCGGAAACTACGCCGACGTTTTGTCTACTGTCTTTGAGGAACTCAGCACTAAGGACCCGGTAGCGATCACACCCTGACTCGGTGAAGCGCTTTCGCAGCATCGACAATCCCCGGATGATCGAGATCCAACTCCTCCACCCGAACCACATCCGGACGCTGCCATGACGCCAGCACCGTCCACACCGGACGGTGATAAGACCACCACGACACCGCCTGCCACGCACGATCATCCGACTGCGGATCCGTCTCCGACCAGATTCGACGCCCCCACCCCTGGGTGACCGACAGGTTCCGGGTCACCACCTGAGTCGGCCGCAACCCGAGCCGCACCAATTGCGCCGGGTCATCGAGATCGAGAACCCGCAGATCGTCCGGTAGCTCGAAGACCCCCAATGCACGGCGCGCACCGGGCACCTGGGGGAACTCGAACATCGACACATTCCAGCGAACGAGATTGCCGAAAGTCTCCCCGCACGCCGCCTCGGCATAGCGCGAGACGTACCAGACGTGATAATCGGGGTGATCGATACGGCCGCCGCGCTGCGGACGATGCTCGTACAACGGGTGCCCAGGCTCACCGGCCGCGGCAGAAGACAGATACGGAAAGACTCGGTAGACCAGCACGTCAGGCAGCCCCGCCCCACGTCTCCGCATCCAACGCTTCCAACACCGGTGCCGGCCCCGACAGTTGCAGCACATCGATCGGGCGACCACCGTCGAGATAGACGTTCGCGCTCTCCAGCCAGGTCCGCGCCGCCTCCTCCCCCCACACCAGACGAGCCCGCGCCAGCACATGCTCGAGGTCGATCAGCAATGGCGCCGCACCCGGACCGGGCCGCTCCTCCCCTTTGACCCAGCGAGACGTTTGCGAACGGTTGACCCCCACGATCGCCGCCAAACCAGCCCCACCGAACTCCTCGACCAGATACCGCACCCGCTCGGCAGACAACGGATCATCAGCGGCGACACGCCCCGACACCGTGCGGCGAACCGCGCGGCCTCCAGTAGAGAGGGGCACGTGGCCCCGTCCGGCGGCAGACGACTTCTTCTTCGTAGTGGACATACTCCGATACTACCCAACATTTCCGTTGGGCAGAAAGGCCGTGTTGACCAGAGGACCGACAGAGGGGTCGTTCGCGTTCCCTGCCGGCGTCCGTCACACAGGACGGGAACGTCCAACTAAGCCGGGTGGCGAGCGCCGGTCGGATTGCTTCGAGGGCCTCGGCTAGGAAGTCGCCGCCCGTCTCGGTGCGACGCAACATGCATTGGGGCGCCCGAGATCTCGCTTTCTCGAGCGCCGCATCGCCGGCCTGGGTGACATGCCCCGATCGGGTGGGCCACGGTCGGTGACCGATACCCAGGTCGCCGAGGCGGTGACCCGGACGCTCGAGCACGAGATCACATGGCCTTCGATGGCCTGCACGACATCTCGGCCACAGCACCCCCTCACCGTCTGACACAGATGATGCGTCCGATAACGGTCGGTTTTGGGACACTCGCGGAGCTGAGGCGTTTGGCCAAGCCCCCGGTGTCCGAAACCGGTGTCGACTCCCGTCAAGACATCGACACCGCGCAGACCACCAACGAGGCGGCGCGTTGCGCCCGCGACCGACTGCGCAAGGCGCAATTGCCTGCCTATAGAGACGATCACTGCCAGGCGCAGGGGCGGGATCGCCGTACTCGAATAATCTCCGGTGCGCTCAGCATTTCCCCTCCTGGAAGCGAGAGGCTTCGTGAGCCGCCAGTACGGTCGTGTGGAAACGTACTCACACCGAGAGCCCGCCATCGGTCCCCTTCATGCTTGATCCCCGTGGCGTCAAGGACGGCGGTGTCGTCCCCACCGAGCGTGACAATGCATATCCCGCATATTCCGGAGGACATGGGCCCACGCCGATACCCCTCTTCTGTGACAAGAATTCTCGTCGCCAGCCCACTGTGCGGCCCAATGATTCAATCGTCCTCCCAGACCAGATGGTGCAAGCGCATAGCTTCGATCAGATCAGGGCCGCGCTCCTCGACCGGCCGCAAGTCCAGCACCATGACGTTCTTGCTGACCGGTCCGTCACCGGGACGCTCGCACAGCGCCCCAGAGCACCAGGCCGTCGCCGTGCCGGGATTCGAACTCGATCCCGGCGACCGGCTCACCGTCCGGATCGGAGAAGGTGTTGACCCACTGAGAGATCGCCTGCGTCAGCGCACGCGGGCGGCCATTGCGGATCGCCGCCGTGTCCAGGTCGAGGAGCCACGGCGGATCGCGTGGGGCCGGAAGACGGTCCGCGCAAGCGCACCGCAGCCGGCCGCTCGACCCGCAGGCCACCGTCGATGGTTCACTGATGAGCGTGGTGACCCCGGAAGATCCCCGCGAGCACGCCGAACAGTTGATGGCGGCGCTGACCCCGCAGCAGCGACAGGCTGTGGTCGAGGCGCTGCGCGCCGACGGTGCCAGGGACTGGCTCGACGACATGCTGCGCACCCCCGAACCTGTCATCGGTGAGCCACCGGCGCGCGCACGTGGCTTCCGGATCCGGCTGGATCTGATCGGCGCCACCCCGCCGGTGTGGCGACGACTCGAGGTGCCCGGCGATCTGACCCTCGACCGAGTGCATACGGTCATCCAGGCCGCGATGGGTTGGCTCGACAGTCATCTACACCGCTTCCGTACCGGTAGCGATCCCCGCTCCCCCTATTTTGTGACAGCCTTCGATGTCGAGGAAGGTGAGGACGGTGTGCTCGAAGACACCGTCCGGCTCGATCAGCTGCTGACCGAGCCGGGCGACCGCCTCTGGTACGACTACGACTTCGGTGACGGCTGGCACCACGTCCTGAAAGTGGAAGCAGTACTCGACGAGCCTCCCACCGAGGTGCGCTGCACCGCCGGCCGCAGGGCCTGCCCACCCGAGGACTGCGGAGGCCTGTGGGGGTATTCGGAGCTGGCAGTCTGGGTCCGGGGTGGATGTGACCCGGCAACGGTCCCGCCGCCGTTCGACGACATCGACGACGCTCGTAGGTGGCTGCCGCTCGACTGGCATCCCGACGCGTTCGATCCCGCCGACGCCACCGCCGCGATCGCGGCGGCGATGGCCGCACCGGTGCCCGTGGCCGAGGAACTGGCAGCGTTGCGCGCACGACTCGAACGTCGCGCAGATCCGACACTGACGCACCTGCTGGAGCAGTCGGCATCGCAGCCTGTGCTCCCGATCGGGGAGGCAGAAGCCGCATCCCTGCTCGAGCCGTTTCTCGTGCTGCTCGACGTCATCGGCGACGGGGTCCGGCTGACCAGCGCCGGCTACCTACCACCGGCGCTGGTCGAGCAACTCGCCGACCGGACCGGTGTGAGCGACTGGTGGATCGGCAAGGCGAACCGCGAGGACCTGACTTGGCCGCTCGCACGTCTACGCGCCAGCGCGCGGGCACTCGGGCTGGTCGGCGTGCGACACGGCCGGTTGACGCCGACTGCGGTCGCACGACGATCCCGTGATCGGCCCGTGGCACTGTGGCAGCACATCGTGTCCCGACTTCCCCTCGGCAGGACCGACTTCGACCGGCACGCCGGCTGGTCGACCTTAGCCGTCGTCGCCGCCGGTATCCCCGCCGAGCACTGGCACACCGAGATCGGCGCCGTGCTGCAGGGGCTCGGATGGCGCTCGGAAGGTCGTGCAGTTCTCGCTCCGGCCGCCGTCGCCAACCCCACACTCGACGCCCTCGAACTCCTCGCCGGCACAACACGCCACGGGCGGCTCACCGACACGCACCCGGCCGTTACGGCCACCGCCCGCGCCGCGATCGGCCTGTGACCACCACAAGGTCCATCAGGCCAGCATGTATTCCCTGCGCCGGCGCACCCGAGGTGGGCGCGGTCAGATGATGGTGTAGCCGAGCTGGTGGGCTGCCGTGGCGGCCCCATCGGCGAGCGCGGGATGAGCAAGAGACAGTGACCATGCAGGCCCCGGGGTGAATGCGCCGGCGCTTGAAATGACCTTCGCTCGTCGACTCAACGACTGACCTGCAACAATTCGAAAGGTTATGCCGCAGCAGTCCTCGAACTTCCGGTCGGCCGCTTTCCCTTGTCGAGATGGCGACGCGTCGGTATGCCGGCAGCGAGGTCCGGTCACGTTCGATAGATATGGGCTCGGTGGTCGATGTCGATCACTATTAAGACCCGTTCGCCGTCATCGATACGGAGCAGGACGCGGTAGTCGCCCCGGCGCGCACTCCGTACTCCTTCGAGCTCGTTACGTAACGGTGTGCTGAGGCGGGGCGGATTCTCGGCCAGCGGTCCGGAGATGAATTCGATGACGGCGTGGACCACACGACCAGGTAGTCGCGAAAGAGCACGGCGTGCTGGTGTTGCAACCTCGACACGGTAGTTCTCGGGTGGCGTTGTCACCGCGGCGGTAGGCCGTATTCGGCGCGCAGATCCTCGAGTGAAGCCGTCTGGCCGCTGGCATACTCCCGGTCCGCCTCAGCGATTGCCTCACGCGTGCCAGAACGCGAGAGCCAGTAAATCGTCTCGTGCAGCGATTCGAGGTCCTCGGCTGACATAAGCACTGCCGCCGGTTTGCCATGCCTAGTAATCGTGATGATGTCGTGAGTCGACTCCGCGCTGTCGACCAACGCGGACAGCTTGTCCTTGGCTTCACCTAGCGGCACAGTTGTCACACTCACATTTTAGCCCTAATATCAGCCTCTCGCTAGCCGTAGTTTTAGCCGGATTTCGCGGGAGTTCCAAGAAGTACCTCGAACACGTCTCGGACGCGCCGAGCACGGCGACCACGGCGTCGCCACACGCAACCCCGTACCGGGGATCACAGCGATCACTCCCTCGCGGATTGCGGGACAACTCCGGAGCGGGTTCGGCCAAGATGATCCGGCGCAGCGTGACACCGAGGTGGCGACGAGACCGTGCGCAGCAACCTATTCCGACGACACGACCAAACGGCCCTGATCGGCGGCACACACGAATAGTCCGGCCTCCGTGTGCGTCCATGAGCGTGTCGAAACCCGCATTCGGGACGTTCTACCACCCCGGCGGGGTCTGGGTGCCACTCGTCCTGCTCAGGGTCGTCGTCACGCACTGCCTGCTCTCCTGGGTGCACCCAGAAGCCGGTGAGCAGAACCCTGCATACATGCGCCCTGGCACCGAGCAGCGACGGTAGAACCAGCACCCCCTGATATGACTAAAATTATCGCCATAGCACAGACATAAGACTACTGTTCTAGCCATAGATGACAAGGAGGAGTGATGGCCGGGTACAAGATCGACCGACAAGTCACCGCCTTCGGCGAGCACGTGCGCGGCTGGCGCATGGTGCTGGGCCTCACCGCCCAGCAGGTCGCCGAGCGCGCCGACATCACCCGCGACACCCTGCGCAAGATCGAGACCGGTGATCCGGGCGTGAGCTTCCGCAATGTCGTCCAAGTACTCCGGGCACTCGGCGTGCTCGACCAGACCGTCGACGCGATCGACCCCCTGAACAGCGACATCGGACGGCTCCGGGCAGGCAACCTCACCAAGAAGCGCGCCCGATGACCACGGTCGAGGTCTTCATCGACGAAAAGGGCAGCGTCCGGACGGTCGGCCAGGCGCACGTCACCCGAAGCCGTGGCCGGATCTCCACGACATTTCTCTACGACCCCCAATACCTCTCGGGCGATGGCATGAGTATCGACCCAGCGCTTCCACTTGTGGCAGGATCGCAACATCACAGCGGCCTCGTGCGAGCCTTCGCCGACAGCGCTCCGGACCGGTGGGGGCGAAACCTGATCGAAAAGGGCGAGCGAGCCCGCGCCCGCGAGGAGCGCAGAACACCGCGCCGCCTGGACGACCTCGACTTCCTGCTCGGAGTCAGCGACGATACCCGCCAGGGCGCACTGCGCTTCAGGCATGCTGGGGATAGAGCGTTCCTCGGAAAACCCTCGACCGTCCCTCAACTGGTGTCGCTACCTGAGCTGCTGCACGCGGCCGATGAGGTCGCCTCCAATGACGATCCGGCACAAGCGATCAAGCAACTCCTCGACACAGGCACGACAGGCCTCGGCGGCGCACGTCCGAAGGCGTCGATTCGACTCGAGGACGGAGCACTGGCAATCGCGAAGTTCCCGCACGGCAACGACCAGTGGGACGTGATGGCATGGGAGGCCACGGCGCTCGATCTGATGGAACGCGCCGGGGTCCGCACCCCCCACAGGAGGCTCACCCGCGTAGGAGAACGCAGCGTCCTGATCCTGCGCAGGTTCGATCGCACGAACGAGGGGCACCGCATCGGGTACATCAGCGCAATGACGGCCCTCGGCGCATCCGACGGCGAACACCGCGACTACGCCGACATCGCCGAGGCGATCCGGGACCTCTCCCATTCCCCCAGGGCGGACCACCACGAGCTTTTCAACCGCGTCGTCGCCAGCGTGGTACTGGGCAACACCGACGACCACCTGCGCAACCACGGCTTTCTCACAGACCACCGCGCGTGGATCATCAGCCCCGTGTTCGACGTGAACCCGACCCCGGACCCGTGGCGAGCACGGTCGACTTCGATCATGGGAGCCGACACGCATCCCGAAGAAGCCGAAACCCTACTGGCTCTCGCGGAGGACTGCAGCCTGAACGCCGCACAGGCCCGAGAGAAGATGCGCCGCGTCGCTGGAGCACTGTCCAGCTGGCGCGACGCCGCGCGCAACAATGGCCTCCACACCCAGGAGATCACCATGATGGCCGAATCGATCCAGCCGCGGCTGGAGGCCGTGCTTGCAGCTGCAACCACCGGGGCAAGCACATGACCGGAACGCAGATCGGAGCAGACGACAGGCGAGACGGAAAGTCGTCCGCAGCACGCCTTTTCTCATCCGTCAGCGCTCGTCATGCTCCATCCGCAACAACGACCCGCCCAGCGAGCGCGGAGCTCCCACCTCTGCCCATCCCGCCAGCTCCGCCCATCGCCGGAGATCCTCGACTTCACCGTGAAATGGGCACTGTTTGATGACCGTGGCGACGAACATATCCCGACCACATTCGGCATCAGCGGACCAGCTCCGTCATGCGGATGTCACGGTCGAGACGAGCAGCGGTCGCAGCGCGGGGGTCGCCGACGAAACCGATTTCCTTCAGGACACGGGCGTCGTGGCGGGACAAGGCCGGCACCACCCGTCCACCGGTGGCGAGACTGTGCAGGATCTGAAGGAAGTCGTCGCGGCCGAAGGGAACGCCGATCACCTCGTACAGGGCATCCGCGAAAGGGATCGCATCGTTGCGGTAGCGGCCTTCGCCCGTTGCGAAACGGGGGCACCCCCTGATGAAACCGTCAAATCCGATCGCAGGGACGCGACTGGGTGCAGATCGAGATGCAGCCGCAGAGCTTTCGTCGAACGCGGCAAGCGTTCTCGTCGAAAGCTTCCCGACCGCGTCGCCGTCGAGACGACACACCGAAACCGAGCGAACCTGCTCCGCTCGAGCCTTCGACTCACGCGCGGCATACCCGATTCGTCAGGTTCGACGAGAACCTGAAATGCGAATACGTGTGCCGTGGTACTCGCCAACGGCTCCACAGTGACCGCCTCCTTGACCGAGCCGCTCCGCCGTCGCATGGGCGCGATCATTACTCACCACAACGGCGGGTCGACGCTTGGCCGCCCCATTCGCTCTCAGTCGACCCATCACGATGCGCAGATGCTCCGAGGATGTCGAACCAGTCCTCGTGCAGCCGGAACTCACTGCAAGGACGCCGATCCCGCGCTCAGATAACCGCCACGAGCAAGAATTTCTCGTGAAGGACCGGCCTGCCGCGGCGCGCGTGCCGGCAGACCCCTGTTCGGGGACCGTCACCACCTCGACCCAGCCTCGGCGGTCGCTCGTGACAGGAGCAGCGTGGGCAGCTCGCTCTGGGCGTTCACCACACGACCGGGCCGATCGAGTCATCAAGAAGCAACTGTGCCGCCTCGTCCGAGCACCCCGGCCCGGCGGCCCGCGATCACCCCCGCCACCCCCGAGCACGCACCAGCGAGGGGCGGGCAGTCCGACGGGAACGTCTACCCCTGTACACCCGGCAGCGGGGAACCCACCGTGAACTTCGCACCGAACGGATCGGTGATCTCCGCGGTCCGCCCGTACGGCATGTCCACCGGATATCCGCGCTACCCCCACCGGCCCGGGCCGCGGCGACGACCGCGTCGGCATCGACGACCTGGAAGAGCGTGCCCCACGAGGACGCCGAGGCGGATGGGTCGCCCATGATGCCGCCGATCTCGTGCCCATCCGGTCTGCGCAGAAAGGTTGAAGTCCACGCCGGGCAGTCGTCGTTCCCGTCCAGAGTGAAGTCGAACACCGCCGCGTAGAACTCCCGCGCCGGGCCGGGATCCGGGGTCACCAAATCGTTGTGTAACAACGTGTTCGGCTCGTTCACCAACACAACCCGTCGTCACCGGCCTCTTGCAGAAAATCGCGCGTTCGAAAGCGTCGTATCCCGAGCTCAACAAAGACGCGAGGACCCGCCTCATCGGCTCCCCACGATGGCCGTACCGCTCAACTTCGGACGCCGAGTCCAGCCCGTCTCCCTCTGCAGCCGGCACGCCACTCGACATCGGCAGCCTCCCCCGTTCAGTGGGTGTGTGAGCGATGGCCATGCCCCGCAACCGGCTCAGACAACGACATAGCCGAGTTCGTGCGCCGCGGTATCAACGGCGTCTGCCAGACCAGGATGTGGCAAGGGAAGCGACAGCACAGGACGCTGCGGAAACGCATCGGCAGCACGTTCGACGACCACCACGGATGTGCTGCCGGCGAACCGGCCACGATAGATGACCCCGTCGAGTCCGGTGTGAGCGCGATGGATCGTGCGGGTCCAATGCTGCGAAAGACGGTGCGCGGAATCGAGAGCATGGTTGCCTCCCACCCGAGTGGCCCATGCACCTCCACCGACACCGGACACGTCGAGCAACCGCAGCACGCGGGTGAAGCGCACACCGGTCAGATAAGGGTCACCGCGATGGCGATCGATCACCCGCGCCGATCGAAACGCTTCCGCCAATGCACCTCGGGGGCTGGACGCGCGGTACCACACGCCGTAGCCGGGATGATCCCCACGCGGGAACGGATGCTGATCGAACCGCAGAATCGGCCCGAACTCACGCAACGCATTCCACGGGAGAACATGTGAACCGGTCGTACGGTGCACGCGCCACATGATCTCGCTCGGCTGCCACTCGAGTACTTCCTTCGGCAGCAGACCTGCCGCACGAAGCTGCGCGATGGAGGGCGGTGTCGGAAGCATTGCCCCCATCTACGCCGATTCCCACTCGACGGCGGCAAGCACGTCGACCACAATCTCGATCTCTTCGGGTGTGCCTGCGCTGCCGGTCAACCACGCGACGATCGAGACCGGCAGGCCATCGACGACCAATGACGACTGCGGCTGCGTGAGCAATGTCTGCACCGTCAGCGGGTGCAGGTCCTTCGGGATGTGGGGCATGACTTTGTCGAGGTGAGGCACGGCCCCGCTGTCGGTGAACTGCGCCGGAGGCAACAAGCGGTTACGACCGGAGTCGAATACCCACAGGGTGCCGTCGGCGATTCGTTGCCTGATGCGAGCCGGCGTGACGCCGAGGCGGACTGCAGCGTCTGCAATGGACAACGAGGTCGCGACGAGGTTGGCCATCCGAATATCGCGATCGACTCGCGCAGCCGTGGCAGCGGCGGGACACGCGGTGAATCCGGCATCGGTGAGCACGCGTGCGTCGTGCTCGGACAGTGCGGGCCCGGCGGGATTCGCCGTATGGAGGCTCTTGAGGATCTGCACGAGTTGATCACGGCCGATGTCGACTCCGGTCACTTCCCGCAAGGCATCTTCGAAATTGAGGTCGCCTCGCAGATAGCGACTCTCCGTCGTTGCTTCACTCACCACGACCTTCTGATTTGCGATGATTTACGCTCGCAAATACATGATAGCGAACTCGGTCGAGCAGGCACACCCTGACGACTCCCAACACCGGCGCCGGCAGCCACACAGACCCAGAACAACGCGCCACGACCATCATGCGCCCCTTCCAACGACCATGACATCCCAAACCGGGGTCGACGCCGCCAACACCTTCTCGTCATCGAACAGCGAAGATCGACCCTCCCGACAGGGCTGCCGACCAGGATGATCGTCTCCGTAACGATCCCCATCGCCGGCTCGAGCAGACGGTCGATCAGCCCACTGGGATATACAGCGTTCGCTCCCCGAGTCGCCGTGCCCCGGAATCAGGGACTCCGGGGCACAGGGCGGGCAGCTTCGAGGGGCGAGCGGCCTGCCAGGACTCGACCACTCCAAAGATGGAGTTGAACATTCGTCACCGCAGCTCGGTCGACGGAGCCACAGCCAGACCGCAACACGCGTACGGGACGTTGCGGCCGAGGTCACTGTACAAACCCGAGGGATTCACCTCAGGTCTTCACCCCACCCGTCATGACAGAAAAACCCCGGAGCCGTACTGCCGCCGCGTTGGCACCCCTATCTCCCCTCTGGCGGTTCAGACCTCCGAACTACCTGAGCTCGCGCTATTCGTCCCGTGCACCAGTGAGAGCGACGCACCTGCCATCCACATCGACGCCCCTCTCAGCAAGATCATCGACCGCGGCACTACCAACCCGCCAATGCAACACCACACCCGCCCTCGACCGATTGCCGACGGCGAGCAATTGACTCCCCTCGTACGACCCCACAGACGACGTCGTCAGCGCGTGGCGATAACAGCCCATCGCTCCGCCGTCCGTGGTCCTCACGCGCGACGCCCCCCGGGGGGGGCTACTACAAGACGCAACAGGACGCCGTGCACATCCCAGGTAGTTTCACCGTCGCGCCAGTGACGAGCCTTGCGCTCCAGCCCTCCCTACCTACTCATCAACTCCGCCGACGTATGCATTTGGGAACTTCCTTGCTGCCGCACTTATCACGGTCGCCGGTGCTTTCGAGCACCATCTCGTGGTCCCTACTGTCCATGCACGCAGGAGGCGGCGCTGGTCCGTCGACATCGATGGCACACAAGTCTGATTCGCGTCCCTCGGCACACCCTTGCCACCGTGAGCAATCCGCTACCGGAGCCCATCGACAGTGATGGAAGACGTCGGCAGTACCGAAATCCTGTTCGACGACAGCGCATATGTTGTGCTCGATGTAGCGCTGCACCGCCCGTATCAGGGCTCTTCGCACTTGGTAGGGGCGGGTGTCGATCGACCCCATTGCCGTGTCGGTGATTGAAAAAGGGCCCGCGCCCTTGTGAGCTGGGTGTTCTCAGGCATCCAGGACAGCAAGGAACGCGGGCATGCACCACGGTAGTTCATTGCTGCTCGATCTCGACGGCGTCATCGTCGAATCGGTGCAGCGCACGGTCGAGGGCAGCCGGATCGTGCAGATCGCGACGGCACCCGAATGGGTCGGGATGTGCCCGCAGTGCGGGCAGAAGTCCACGCGTTCGAAGGGTTGGGTCACCACCAGACCGCGGGATGTGCAGGTCGGACCCGACCGTCCGCTGTTGGTGTGGCGGAAACGGAAATGGTTGTGCACCAATACCCCCTGTGACCGTAAGGTGTTCACCGAGTCGACGCCGGGGGTGCCGTCCCGGGCACGGGTCACGCCACGAGCGAAGGCGCTGCTGGTCGAGGCGGTCCTCGACGGGGACCGGTCGGTGTCCGCGGTCGCGGGCGACTACGGGTGCGCCTGGCACACCGTCCACGGCCACCTCGTCGTGGTCGCCGACGCCGCCCTTGGCGACGAACCCGAACCGGTGGTCGTCCTCGGGATCGATGAGACCCGACGCGGGAAGGCGAAATGGGAAACTTGCCCCGAGACCGGGGAACGGAGATGGGTGGACCGGTGGGACACCGGACTGGTCGACCTGACCGGCGATCAAGGGTTGCTGGCGCAGGTCAACGGGCGCACCTCCGCGGTGGTGATCGACTGGTTCGACGCCCGCGACGAGACGTGGAAGGCACAGATCACCCATGTCGCGATCGACATGTCGACGGTGTACGCAAAGGCGGTGCGCGAGGCACTGCCGCACGCACAACTGGTGGTGGACCGGTTCCACCTGGTCAAGAAGGCCAACGAGATGGTCGATACCGTCCGGCGCAGGGTCACCCAGGCCGAGCGGGGTCGGCGCGGCCGCAAGAGCGATGTCGAATGGATCAATCGACGACGGTTGTTGCGGGCCGCGGAGCGCCTAACCGATGAGCAACGATCGACACTGTTCGAGAAGCTGACCTCCGCCGACCCGCACGGGGACATCGCCGCCGCATGGATAGCGAAGGAACTGCTGCGCGATGTGTTGCGCTGCACCGACCGTGGTGGCCTTCGCCATGAGATCCGGGACAGACTGTATCGGTTCTACACGTTCTGCGCGGCATGCCGTGTCCCGGAGATCGGCAAGCTGGCGACGACCGTCTCGGCGTGGCAGGAACCGATGATCCTGGCGATCACCACCGGCCTGTCGAATGCGCGCAGTGAAGGCTACAACCGGATCGTCAAGCACGTCGGCCGTATCGCGTTCGGGTTCCGTACCCCGGAGAACCAACGCCGCCGGGTACGGTGGGCCTGCACTCGACGATCACGTCGGGTCGCATCCAGCCGGCGCCAATGCCACTGCTAACTGCGAAGAGCCCGTATTTCAGAGCGGCATTCGAGATAGATCACACCCTGCGAGAGACGACGGTGCGGTTGCGGACTCGCACATCACCCAAGGGCCTACGCTCTGCCGTGTGCCCCAAGACGCCGGGACAGTAACTACCGAAACAGCTGAATGGATAGCGACGACATCGGTCAGCATCGAAGGACGTCGATACTCTCGACGCGAGCACCTCACCGCGCCCTTCTTATCCCTGACATTCTGGCCGCGACAAAGATACAAAAGTGCGCTGCCGATCGGATACGGCAGGGCACTCGAGCAGGGTCGTCCAGTTATCGCCACCCGAAGACGGCCACGCATTCTCCCTATTTCCTCATTGTCGATCGCACTGACTCGACCTCCCTAGATTTGGCCCATCACAAGTGCTCCAACCACGGTGGACGAAGACGGAGCGAAGCAGTGAGCCGATGCTTCTGCAGAGAGCTAGTTGTCAGTGAGCAGCGACGTACTCGTCGACGAGGGATTGAGGCAGACGTCCTCGCGCGGGAACCTCGAAACCTTCTTCAACCGCCCACTCTCGAATCTCCTTGGAGCTCGGAGAATTCGGATCGGATGACCGAGCCGTTCCGGCTCGCTTCTTGCGTCCTCCGACGCGGGTCGCACGCTCGACGTAGTAGTCGATCTTCTTCCGGAAGTCGCGAGCGTTCTTCTTGTTCAGGTCGATGGTGTACTCCACCCCATCGACAGCGAAACTGATGGTTTCTCCGTCATCGTCCAACGCGGTTCCATCGATGTCGTCGAAAGTCTCAACGATTGTTCTACGCGCCACAGGTTGATCTCCTCTTCGAATGCATCCGGCCGGAGTCTAAGTAGCCTCTTGTCATCAAAGCCAAACCCACTCCGAAACCCACATCATTGACATGAACAACTCTACTCAGAAATTATCGCACGACTGCGACGATCCAGCGCCTCAGAACTCATGGCCGACAAGCCACATAGCGGTCCGTAATCCCATGCCTATCGCGGTTCGTCACCGCATGCGACATCAGACGACCGATGCCTTTTCTGTTCACGCAGCCCGTCACACGCCACCTCGGCCCGTGAGAGCACCGTGATCCGCAAAATAGTTGAGTCGACACGACCACACAAAACAGCGGCAGCGGTCCGGATCGCGTCCTTCGCGTACTCCGCGCCCATCAGGTCCATGCCCTGCGCCCGAGGTGCCATATGGGCGATCGCATCGACCCTCAATTCCTACAGCCACGTTCGCCGCTCGGGAACCCCGCGAATCAGCAAGCACGACAACAGACTTCGAAACAAAGGTACGTCTTGTAAACCCTCTGGCATCGCATCGGCCACGAAAGTGTTCGATTCGACACCACCGCAGTAACCATCGCGGCCGGCCGGAACAAATCCGCAATTCGGTTCGCGCAGCGGCCCATCGGTGTCGCTCGTACCACCGCCAGAGCGAGCGATCCGAAGCAACCAACAAGCTTCGACGTCGTTTCACGTCCCCACGACAGAATTCAACGACCGACACGTAGGGATTCTGAACACAAACGTTCTCACTTGACCCGACCGCCGGAAATACGACCCCGTGAACCGATCACGATTCGAGCCGGACTCCCCGTCAATTAGCTCAGCACCGGCCACGACCTGATGCCTGGACCAACACAGTGAAGAAACCGTCAACAGTAGGTGCGCCCTACGAAAGCCAGCCATCTCACATCACGATCGCGCACGACTACTGATGCCACACTCCACCAAGGACCGCAGACACCGCAGCGAAGGCCCAATAGAACCCGAACCCTTGCCCCCGACAGTAGCGACGGGTTGATCGAGCCCTTCCTCATCACTAGGCGACAAGAACTGTCTACGGCTCGTCCTTCCAGCAAGACCAGGCTTGGTACGGGTCCCGCACCGCGAAGACCCGAACGCGGACCGCGGACCTCACCGATCCGCAGCTGCGTTCACCAGGCCACTCCCCCACTCGAGTCGACACCGACCCACTCGAAGCTGACTCCGCCCAGTCGCGTGCTCATCCCAGCCAGGTTCCCTGAGTTCAAGCTGCCGCACGACGAACGTCAACTCTCCTGCACGCGTGAGGCACCTCCGGGCGACCCTGTCGGCGACGCACGAACCACTAGTACACCCGACTCGCAGGCACCCTGAATCGCCCCGAGATCCGTGTCCGCTCTCCCGCGCGACACCAGCGACTCGAGATCGCCCATGGCGATGGTGCGCGCAGTGCAGGCGTCACGCCGGACCCTGTCCCCTACTCCGTACGGATGAAGTACGCTCCATCCGCCACCGCCCAGCGACTCATCGAAGCCAACGCATTACCCCTGGACTCCTTGACGCAGTTTCACCTGAGCACGGCGTGGTGCAGAGACCTACTCCCTCGGAGAGTCCAAGGAGCCCGTCTCTGCCGGCATCCACCGCGCGGAGGGGACGTGTTCTCCTCCACGACGTGCTCGTCGGCGACTTCGTCTACGGCCACACCTGTCTACGGCCACACCTGTACACGCTCCGCCCTGGTTCATCCACGCCGCCCCCTGTGCGATTCGAGGACGTCAAGAGCGGTCCGATCGCGTGCTTCGGCCGTCTCACTGCCAGCCAGTAACGTGCGCCACCGGCGGCGCCTACGGCCTGCGCGGCGCCCGCCCTCGAGTGCGCACCGCGCCCGATGTCGCTGCAAGATGGCTCACGGCATGCCGGGGACGGTAGACACTGACCTTCCGCTCCCTCCCCCTGATTTCACCGGTCTCCGCGAAATCGGGGACGTGAGGGCACGATTCGTAATTACAGTCCGTCAATGCGTCTGCCCGACTCTCGCACACCATCGACCCGTGAAAATAAAATTCGAGCCGGTGCGCGACATGAGAGGAATCATGTGATGAAATTACTGCCAGGAATATAGACCGACCGGAGGAGATCGAACCGTACCCATCGCACACAACTACATGACGCTTGGACAGCACATGACAAAGCCCCCTTGCGGGGGCTCGTCATTCGGTCGAACTTTGCCGAGATCGACCGGAACTCCGAACACCTAACGGCGTTAGTTTTCACCCTCACCGTCAGGTGTCCTTTTGGGGCCGAAGTTGCCGCTTCGACTCCCTTTTGTGCTTTCACCAGGGATTTCCTTGCCGAGATCCCCGATTCCCCGAAGGGACTTACCGTGCCTGGTACGTCTCAGGGTACCCCATGCCCTGAACAGCAAACAACCTTTTCGACGACCTCCGATGAGCAGATCACACGCCCAGAGGACGAATCCCCGGTTTCCCCCGTCGCCAATTTCGGCGATATTCAATATTCCGACGCCGTATCTCGAGCTAAAGAAAATATCGAACGCGTCGAAAAAATGAATGAGGAAAGCGATCAGCGCGGCCGCACATGGTCAATTCCCGTCTCGCCGCAATTGCAGGCCAAAACCCCAATATGGTCAGGCCGCACACAATGGCAACGCCAAGTCCGCGAGATTCTCAACCGCGAAGAGGGCAGAAATCTCTGCCGGCGCCATCACGCCGACCCCGAACGTGTCTTTGCCGTCGCGGTGAGCATGGCATCGTTCGCGGATCAGCGGACAGGCCGACGCGTCACAGCGTCCCGCGAAGTACTCGCAGAACGCGCAGGGGTGTCCGTCACTGTTCTCAAGCGCGCTCGACGAGTGCTGGTCGAGTTCGGGTTGGCCCGCGAGATGGTCCGAGGACGTTTCCTACGTACACTCGAACAGTGGGCAGCTGAAGCGCATCATGGACGTAAACAGATCAAGGCCACCAGCGTCTGGGCTCTGCTCTCCCCCAGATCAGTCGTCCTTCGGACCACACGCGACCGCCTGCCCCAGGCGACACCTCCCGCGCAGCGCTGGACCAGGACGCCCGCGGCAACCAACGAACCGCGGCGGCCGCGTTATCCCCAGAGCCGGGACCATGGCCCCCAATCTGTTGCTCTATCTTTTAGTACTTGTACTTCTGTTAAGAAGTACAAGACAACGCGCGCGAGCGCGCGCGGGCAGGATGACCCTCAAAAACAACCCAGAGAGCCGCGCTCAATCAGCCTTCAGAAGGCTGCTGCGGGATTAATTGCGCATGCTCCATGTCTGGACACCGGTGAGCATATCGGGTCCGTCTGCGAGGCTCTCAGGGACCATTACGTCGATCCGGAGCGTTGGAGTGGTCGCGATATCGCCGTTGCGCTCACTGAAGATACTCGGCGACGTGGTTGGATGTGGCCTGCGCGAGGTTCGCTAAAGCATCCTGTCCGATACCTTCGATGGAGACTCTCCGCGATCGACTGGTCACTCCCCTCCCCCACCGAACGTGCCGAGGCCGCGAAACGACGTCGCGATGCCGAACGTCAAGCAGCTGCAGTCGCGATGGCGCAGCGAGCTGAGAAGACCGCATCGGAAAGCGTTCGGCGTACCGCGATGGCGCAGATCCGCAGTCTGTTGCAAGAAAAACGTGCTTAGGAAACACGAGACGTGTTGATCAACGACAGTATTGAATGCAATCACCAGCAGATACGTTTGACGAACTCGGACCCCATCCTTCGAGTAGTCCGTACACCCAGCGATCAGTTCGCACCCGTGGTTTACCGCGGTAAACCACGGGATTTCCCTGTGCTTCGGAGCGGGCCATCGCGAAGGTGCGTCCTTGCGTAAGAGTTCACTACGCGGTTTACCGCGGTAAACCAGGCTTCTACCTCACGCATATTTGGCCCCTGACGATCTCATCGCCACCCGCTGTGGCGGTGATGGCTATCACTTTCTAGCCGGCCGTGTTCCCCTAGGCTGCGGTACCGCGGCCGATCGATAGGATGGTCCAAGAACGCGGATGAGCCACCGCCGTCACAAACATGCCTTCGGTTTACCGCGGTAAACAACAGACACGACGGAGACCGACTCGCCTGGAGTTGTTCGGCAGTGGGCATCCCCCTGACTCCCGCCATTGGTTTACCGCGGTAAACCAATGGCAAGAATGGATCCTCTCACGAGCTGTTCATTGACCATTGCAGCAGCTCGACCACCTCCGCCTCTTGGGTGGTTGCGCTTCATATCAAACGATCTTCCCTGGCGTGACTCGCTGTTTACCGCGGTAAACATGGAGCCGGGATCCACTCAACGCCCGCCTTCGAACTGTCCCTGGTTTACCGCGGTAAACCAGGGACAGACTTCTCCGAGGAGGAGCGCCAAGCTACGGGCTTGATGAATTCTGTCGTGATACTGGTTTACCGCGGTAAACCAATGGGCCACAGACAGCAGCACTGCTCCGCTGTTCGCACGTCAGTTGGTTCGAGGTATCGCTCTCTCCGTTGCCGACTGCGCCCAGACAGTCGAGCGACGCCGTCCCGATGGCAGGCCGCCGGTCGGGTGTCTGTTCCATCGCGGACTGAGATCTGCGGTGCTGAGATACCTCGTCTTGGCGGTCTACCGCGGTAAACCGCCAAGACGAGGCGAATTCTGCGAACGCACCAGAGCTGGAGAAGGCGCGATCAGGTAGTCCCGCGTCAGTGCGGTTTACCGCGGTAAACCGCAATGGTCATGAGGGGTTCTGGCGCAGAACGTCTCGGCCCACAATTGGATCCGCTCCGACCCGCATGAATCAAGAGCTGGGAGGTGAGGTGAACTACACGAGAGATCAACAACATGCCCGCGTTGTTTACCGCGGTAAACAACAGCAGTGCGCAGTGCAAGCAACGAATCGAACACGAGACGCATGCCTGGTACATCTTCTGTCTCACCTCCCGTCGACTGTGTCTCTGATGCAGCAATTTGCCCTGAGACTCGTCCAGATGGGGGAGCGGGGCAGAGATTCGTTTACCGCGGTAGACCGCGTAGATCAACTCACGCCCATCATGATTCGTGGACAGATACAGGTGGGGTAACGGGAAGGTGGATCGAGCGGGAAGCAATCGTCAAGGGAGAACCCTTCTGGGCTGGTTTACCGCGGTAAACCGCTCGCGGATGTTGTCCATCCAAAGGTGGAGTGCATCTGATGCGGGCCGCGCCGAGCTCGCAACGCGCGCTAGGATCAACCTTTGCGAGTGCCTCGTTTACCGCGGTAAACGAGGCCACGCTCACCGAGCCACGGTATGCGACGACCCTCCACTGATGCACCGCGTGCATTCCAATTCTGTGAGGATGGGTTGTTAGAAGTGCCGGTGGGGGAGAGTTGAGAAAGCAATGTCCACCGCAATTAGGTACGTGCCATCGGGGATCACCCACGGTCCTGCCTAACTTTGATCGTGACGGAAGCCGGGGGAGATCGCGCGTCTGCTTCTTCGACCGTGGGGGTGGCCCGTGCATGAACGGTCCGCACGGGCCACACGCCGATTTGATGCTCGAGAGAGCGGCACCATCGGGGATCACGGATGACTACATTCGCCGATGGACGGAGCGCCGCGACCGGAATATGCGGCAGTTTACCGCGGTAAACTGCCGCATCGGAAAACGGCATCGGGCGACCGGTGCAGCAGAATGCGCCGATCGGCGACGGCGTAAGGAGAGCCGGGCTACTGTCCGCCTTCGGCGAGTTCCGCCAGCACAGTGGTGTGTAGAGCGTAGAAAAGCACCGTGCACGCGTTGTCGCGCATGACGAGCGGCACCAAAATTATCGTCACTGTGACGAAATAGAATCGGGGTGGGGACACCCCCAAAAGGCAAAATCGACACCGCGTTCCGCCTTATGCAGGACACCTTCGCAACAGTGCCGGAGACACGCCGAAGCGATCAAAGTTCTTTCGGCCCAGAACCAAGGCGGACTCGAGCCGGGGGAGTGCCCTTGTGCACCCTTCGACCTCGACCCGGCCGCGTTTCCATCCACGCGTCGACAGTCTCAGGGAGCCAACCGAACCGGAGTCCGATCGACGCATCAGCTTGCGGCAGAACGCCTTTCCGTAGATAACCCTTGGCGGTGTTGTAGGTGATGCCGACACGGTCGGCAACTTCGTGCAAAGTCAGGTAGCGAAGCACATCTGCGATGATACGGCGAAAGCTTGTTTAGTAGACCCGCAAGGGTCTATTGTACGAGTTGCGCGCCTCATGAAACTGCATCGAAACCGTTACAGTGGTGCAGGCGCAATCGTCATCTCCGCCAAACGATGACGATGCAAGTCCGAAGTAGCCCCACCGTGGGGTGAAGCATACGGAGGTAACCTGTGGCTGTTCATGTCATGCTCAACCAAAAAGGTGGCGTCGGAAAATCGACGCTCACCATGAACCTCGCCGCCGTCAAAGCGGACGTTCTCACCGCCGGCGACGACGACGATGTTCAGTCCCCGGTCGCAGCAATCTCGGTCGACCCCCAGGGCTCCGCAGTGTGGTGGGCCTCGCGGGTCGAGGAACTGCCGTTTCTGATCGACCAGGTCCACGACAACCTCGACGTGCTGCGCAATCTCGACAAGCTTCCCGGCATCAAGCACGTCTACGTCGATACCCCGGGCTGGATCGACCTGTCCGGCGCTGATGACGGCACCGATGTGCTCGGAACCGGCAGTTCCGCCGACGCGTTGCGGGCGGTGCTCGAGGTCGCCGATCTGGTCATCGTCCCGATCGAACCCGAACCGTTGTGCTTCGACCCGACGGCGCGCACCATCAAGCAGGTCATCGAACCGCTCGGCAAGAAATTCATTGTCGTGGTGAACAATTGGGATCCGCGGGACGGCAAGGTCGATCTCGAGCAGACCCGCGAGTTCGTCCAGGCCAATGGCTGGCCGCTGGCGCGAACGGTGGTGCGGCACTACAAGGTCCACACCCGCGCTGCCGCCGAAGGCCGGGTTGTCACCGAGTACGAAGCCAACCGCGTCTCTCTGCAGGCTCGGGAGGATTTCTACAAGCTCAGCCTCGAGCTCGCGGACGGTGGTCGCTGATGCCGCCCAAGGGTGGGCGCGCAAACTTCGCTTCTCTTGTCGGAGCAGTAGGCGACAACTCTCCGGTAGACCGCAAGCGCACCCCCGCCCCCAAGAAGACCACAATCGAGCCTCTCGAAGGCCAACTGCTCGCCGACATTCCGGTCGACCAGCTCATCGCCAACCCGAGAAATCCCCGCGACGAACTCGGGGACCTATCGGATCTGGCCACCATCGCCGACCGGCAGCTGCAACCCGGAACCGTCGTCAGTCGCACCGCTTGGCTGAAACTGTGGCCCGAGGACGAGGACGATCTCGGCGCGGCGCAGTACATCGTCGTCAACGGCAACCGCCGGCTCGCTGCTGCCCAGAAGTACGGCCGTCCGGGTCTGGATGTGGTGCTGCGCGACAGCATCGCCGTCGACAAGGGCGAAATCCTGTGGGCGGCAACGAGTGAGAACATCGACCGCCGTGACTTCGACGTCCTCGAAGAAGCCAAGGCCGTCGAGTTGATGGTCTCCGAGTTCGGTAGCGCGGACGCAGCCGCAAAGAAGCTCGGCCGCTCCAAAGGCTGGGTGTCCCAGCGTCGAGCCCTGCTCAAACTCGCACCTGAACTTCAAGCAGCTCTGCGCGCAGGCGATCTCGCTGTTCGGCAAGCTCGATCTCTGGCCCGAGTTCCGCTCGAGGAACAGGTCGCGGCATGGGAAGCGGCCCAGAATCCCGAGCCGGAGCCCGAAGCCGAGGCACAGGCTCCGGAACCCGAAGAACCACAGCCGAAAGAACCTGCCAACAAGCTCGAACCCGTGGACAAGGTTGCCCAGGCGCTCAAACGACTCGGGGCGGACCCGGACGTGCTCGCCGCGGCAGTGCGTAAGCACTTCACCGACGACGAGCGCCGCAAGCTGATCGATGCACTCGAACTCCGGTAGGCACGACCCGGAGATGGGTTCGGTGATCGCAGAAAGGCTGCAGTGGTGAGCCGATGAGCGGAATCGACGACCAGATCGCCCTTTTCGATCTCGACCCCGAACCCGAAGAGCCGGCGGCCGAACCACCCGAATCCGAAGAACCGGCGGCCGACACACTCGATACACCACCGGAAGACCTGCCAGCAGCCGACACAGTCTCATCCGACACGGATGTTGCCGTCGGAAACGACCAGGTGGAGGACCTCCCGGTCGAACCTCGCCCCTGGGAGTCCCTACCTGTCACCGATGACGCGGACGGCCACGCGATCATCGTCACCGCCGAAGCGACCTACACTCCCTCGGGCACTCGGCTGACCGGCCCGGTCGACTCGATCGAGAAGCTCGACAAGCTGCTGCACTGGGCGGCGCTGACCCCCCACGGACTCACTGCACAGGTGTGGTTCGTCGGTATCGACTCCTGCGCCCAGCTCGGATGGACCATCGACCCCGGCAGCGAAGACGACGTCGACGACCTCGAACAACTCCGTCAACGCGCAGCGACCGAACTGACCCAAGCTATCGCGGCAACCCTGCCGCCTCTGATTGCTGCAGGATGGGAACTCCGCGGCGACCCCGGCTACGTCATCCACCTCATCCGCAAGGTCGGCAAGGCCACCCAAATGGTCGACCTCGTCCTCGAACCCTACGTCTGGACCTACTGGAACAAGGACTTCGGCTGGGGTAACCGCGTCGGCGACATGGGCATCCTCGGCAACCCCGCAGCCGGTACCTACCTGCCGGACGATGACCTACCCGCTGCCCGCGAACTCGGCCGCCGCCTCGCCTGGTCCGTCAAACACCTCGACACGCTGCCCGGACCGACCCCGGCCCGCACCGGCGCAGCAGTCCTGGACAAGATCCGCCGCGAACGCCTCCGCACCGGCAAGGGCATCGTCGTCACCGCCGGCGGCCCGATCCCACCGATCGACGGTGCGCCACGCGGGGACTTCGAACCCCCCGCCGGCTGGTCCCGCATCCCAGATACCGACGACCTCGACGGCGCCACCTCACTGGTCACCATCGACCAGCGCGCCGCCTACCTCGCCTCCGCAGGAATGTTGTCCTTCGGCTACGGCCGAATCCGCAACCTCCTAGGTGCCGACGCCGCGGCCGCGGCAGCAGTCGACAAGCCGGCATTCGGAATCTGGCGCATGACTCTGCCCGCCGCCGCGCAGTACGCGTTGCCGGAAAAACTGCCGCTGCCGCACCCGGCGATGCTCGACGACCAGCCCGTACGAACATGGATCACTACCGTCAGCCTCGACGGATTGTGCGCACCCATCGCAGACGGAGGAATGGGCGTGGACATCGACGATCTCGACATCACCGAGGCCTGGGTCTACGAAGAGCAAGGCCGCGCCCTCGACAAGTGGGCCAAAGTGTTGCGCGAGGCCCGCGCTGTCACGGTCGAGACCGGCGATGTAGCGATGAAACGGTTCCTCGGAGCCTGCTACAAGGGTTACGTCGGCCGGATGGTCAACCCGGACATGTGGACAGCCACCCGCATGCAGCACCACCACCAGCCACTGTGGCGAGCGGCGATCATGGCGCACTGCCGTTGGCGTGGACGCCGAGTGGCGATGCGCATCGCCCGTGAGACCGGACGCTGGCCGATCCGCACCATGACCGACTCCTGGGTGTATCTGGTGGGGGAGGAGCAGGATCTCGCCGACGACAGCGACGCGCTCGGCAAGATGACCTTGGAGAAGCAGGTAGCGCTGACCGACGAGCTGCTCCTGGCGTTCGCCTCTGCAGAGACCACCCATGACGTTCGTCTGGCGATCGCCGCAGCCTACGGTTCACCGGACCAGGAGGACTAGATGGCACTGCATCTACCGAAGTCGCGGTCGAAATCCGTCCCGCAGAAGACCGTCGGCCTCGACGGTATGAAGGTCACTGTCGCGGCTGCGGCAGCCGAGGGAGTCGCCAAGGCACAACAAACAAGTAGGGGGCTGGCAGGATTGACCTCGAGGGTCTCGGTCAGACAGCTCCGGACCGAGATCGGGAACGACGGCTTGCGGCAGGCCGCCATCGATGCCGGCCGTACACCGCCGTCGGACCGGACTCTGCGCCGCTGGGCGCAGCAAGGACGCATCCCCCATGCCGAGGTGGTCGAGTTGGCCCAACGTCGCGCCGCCATCGCACGGCTCGGGGGAGTGAACGAGGTAGCCAAGAAGATCGGTCGCAGCCCGTCCTCGGTACGCAAGTACATCTCCGGCAAGACCAACGAGCTGCGCAACGACGCACGGTCGAAACTCAAGGATGTCAAGGCCAAGGACATTATGGACAAGGCCGGGGTTCTCAACCCCGACGGCACACCGAAGATCGCCACCATCCGGGTCACCGGACGCGTGCACGTCCGCAACGGCGATGAATCCGGATACGATTACCGCACCCGCACACTGGACTTCGGTAACTCCGACGTCCCCTTCAGTGCAGAAGAGTCTCAAGCGCTCGCTGCGGCACTGGCCAACGACGACCAAGCCCGAGTCGTGGCAATCCTCGAACGCCATGCCACCGTGGACTATCCGGAGAACAAGGGCTTCGACGCTTACGGCGATCAGTTCGGCTTCCACTTCGACGCCATCGACACACTCGACGTCACCTGGCACTGAGGCTGAGGCAACGTCACCGAGGGCCGCTTCCGCTATGCGGGGGCGGCCCTCCACGGTTCGGCGAGTGTCCTTGAGGCCGGTCATGTGCGCAGTTCAAGCAGCGAAAAGAGGGTCCGAGAAGTAGTTCACCCCGTTGGGAAAAACCCCGGTTGTGGGGGAACGTATGCAGGCACATCCCCATTCGGTCATCAGAGGTACCCATGCCTGTCAGACATTCGAGGTCCCGCCGCACGGTTGCGCTGATCGCCACCGCAACCGTCGCGAGCGCAAGCGCACTACTCACTGCACCCGCGATCGCCCATGCGGCTCCGACCCAGTGCGCGTCGACGTTCAACCTCTTCATCCCCGGCACCTGGGAAACCGACGAAAACGCAGACCCCAGTCAGCCGGTGGGCATGCTCAAGCCGATCGCCGACGCACTCGAAAACACCCACGGCAGTGCCGTCGAGGTCTACACGTTGCCGTACATGGCCCGCGCCTTCGACAATGGTCATACCTACGCCGACAGCAAGTCCGATGCGGTGTCGAAGGCCAAGCAGGTGCTCGCAGACGTCGCGAACTCGTGTCCCCGTACGAAGTTCACGATGATCGGCTACTCGCAGGGCGCGGACGCTGCCGGCGACATCGCCTCCGACATCGGCAACGGTAGAGGGCCCATCGACGCCGGCCGTGTACTCGCAGTCGGCCTGCTGGCAGATCCTGGAGCCGGAACGACAGGGGCAGCGACCGTGGGCCCGCGCACGTCCGGACAGGGCATCGCTGATCCTCGCCCCCAGGGAATGGGGGCCCTGTCCGGCCGCGTCGCCTCGATCTGCGACCCGGGGGACCTGTACTGCTCGATCGAGAAGGGATCGAGCCCGTTGCTCGGCTCGCTGGGGTCGATCCTGAGCAAGAGCTCGAGCGTCGGTGATGTCCCCACTGCCGAATCTAGGGGCAGCACGCAGCTCGCCGCGGCTCTGACCTCCGACTTCTCTGATGCGGATCTGCCGGCCCTGGGTAGCGAAGTGGCCACTGTTGGGCAGCAGCTGACGGCACCGACTGTCGATATCGACCAGGTGGCCGACACCGCCCGATCCATCGCGAAGACCCTCGCTCCGCTGACCGATCTCCTCAGTTCCGGCGCAGCGAACCCCGCGGCGAACGGCCAGCTCGTCGCCGCACCGGTCGGAACCGCCGAGCACCATGCTGGTGAAGTCCTCACCCGCGCGGGGCAATCCGACCTCGAAAGTGCCTTCAACGCGGCCCTCGAGATCGCGGACACCGCGAGCACCCTGGCCGGGGACCCCTCCGCCGGCCTCCCGTCCTCTGCGCCCGAGATCCAGACGCTTGCCGACAATGCGAACCAGCTGACCGGCCAGGTCGCACCGCTGGTCGCTACCCCCGCTGAGGCGCTCAGTTCGGCCACCAGTGTGCTGTCGGTTCTCAAACCGACCGTGGTGGTCAACCAGCTCCTGGGCGTCGCTACCGGCGTAAGCGCCCTGGACCTGCCCGGCATCCTCCACAACCTGACCCTGCTGCCGCAGAAGGTCGCGGCGCTCGACGCGCACGGAGCCCACCGGATCGCAGGCGAGCTGAACAACCAGTTCTCGCCGTTGGTGACGATGGCTGCGGAGGTCGACATGCGGTGGGTCTCGCACATCCTTGCGGTCATTCCGGACCCATCCGGCGCGACACAGATCGCTGCCCTCGTGGCGTCGATCTTGTCGAACGTCGATGTGATCAGGCTGGCCGACATCGTCGGTCAGATTCAGGAGATCGCCTGGGCAGCTCTCGAAAAACTCTTCCCGCCGCCGGGGATCGCGCCTGATCCCATCGGTGCGGGAGCTGCAATGACCGGTCTGCTGCCGGTGGGGCTGGACCTGGCATCGGTTGCGGTCGACATGCTCTCGGGTAAGGCCACCACGACCCCGCCGGAGCTGCTGGGCAAGCAGACGAACGCGGTGTCGACGAGTATCACCACCGAGGCCGCGAACCTGGATCTTCCGCAGCTGTCGGACTCTGTGGTCACGCTCTCACAATCCCAGGGTGCTCAGGATCTTGCCGCACTGGTCAGTGAAGGGCTCAGTGCTGCGAGTTTCTTCACCTCCGGCGCTCACACCAACTACAACACTCTCGTGGTCGACAACGCCGGACGAAATGCCATCCAGTGGCTTTCCGACTGGCTCAATCTTCAGATCGGACGTGCCGTATGAGTTCCCGTGCCCACAATCCGTCTGCCCGCTGGATCTGGTGTGCTGCATGCACTCACCGGGGGTATCTCACCCGTGGTGACGCCCGGTCCGTCCGAAAGCGTCACCGGGGGGAGAAGGGTCTGGCGGTGTTCGCGTGCCCTCACGTCGACGGTCTCTTCCACGTCGGGCACCGTCCCGATGCGTTGAGCAGCGGAAAGATAGACCGCGGCTTACTGCGTACCCAAGCGGTGCGGGCCGCTGCAAAAGGGCATGTGACGTTGTGACCAAGACTGTGGGCGTAAGTGTGCTCGTGGGAGTGGGCGCCTTCGCCTGCGCGGGACTCGGCGACACGGTCGGCGCCGCCGATCGCGTGGAAGCGACTCATGCAGTAGCGGTGGGAGCCGGAGCACATGAGCTCGCCCCGGCCGTCGACGACCTCATCGCGGGTCTGACCGCGGTCGACGATTTCCCTCCTGCCGCCACCCGGCATGCGGACACATACGAGAGCCCGGTGTTGGTTGTTACCGTTCCGCTCGCGACCGATAGGTCAGACCTCGACGGCTTTCCCGATGGAGCGGCTGATTCATGGTAGCCGTGCCGATACAGGGGTGTTCGATCCCGCGAAGACTGCGCGCCGAGTTGCCACAACGCAAATGTCAATTGTAGTGCAGTGGTTGAGTTGGACCGGCGTCGCGCAGACGACACCGGATTACTGGCGTCTCGCTGGGCTGGCTCCGAGATTCGAGCCGCGCTACGCCGCTGCAATCGAGTCGGCATCTTTGCGAAAGAACAAAACTCATCAACAGGCTGCGCTGGCATCTGCACGAACTCGATCCCGAACTGCATATCCCCGCACGGGGGCTCCGACGCTACCGTGTGATGGACGAACTCGCCGATCGGATTACGGAGTTCACCGGCGTCGTCGCGCAGATCGCCGGTGAACTCCTTCAGCGGTGCCGGCAGATGACCCGCCGGATCGACGAGCTCGAACGCGAGATCCGCGGCCGAGTGCGGGTGCTGGCGCCGTCGTTGCTCGCCGTTCCCGGGTGCGGAGTGTTGTCGGCAGCGGTGATCATCGGGGAAACCGCCGGCGCGCACCGGTTCCATTCCAAAGATGCCTACGCGAAGTTCAACGGCACCGCCCCGATCCCGGTCTGGTCGGCACACGAACGGGTTCGTCTCAACCGCGGCGGAAACCGCGCTGTCAACGCCGCCCTGCATGCCATCGCCATCACTCAAGTCGCCCGCGGTGGTCCAGGCAAGGACTATGTGGACAAGCTGCAGGCCGCTGGAAAGAGCCGGCGGGAGGCACTGCGACTGCCCCGCCGTCGCGTCTCCGACCGTGTGTTCCAGGTCCTGCGTGCCGACGAATCCGACCTCGGAAAGGTCGCGGATGCAACGTTTTCGGCGGCGGCTTGACATAGAAGCATCGGGGAGACGAAATGGTGAACCGCTTCCGCTTCGTCGCCGACCACTCCGACACCTATCAGGTGAAGCGGATGTGCACGGTGCTCGGCATCCACCGGTCGAGCTACTACAAGTGGCGAGCCGGAAAGGCGGCTCGGCTTGCCCGCCAGCAGGCCGATGCGGCGCTTGTCGACCGAATACGTGCCCACCACCAGGAATGGGACCACACTTTGGGTTACCGGCGGATGACCGCTGAACTGGCCGATGATGACGCGGTGCCGGGCACGGTCAATCACAAGCGGGTGGCCAGGTTGATGCGACGCAACAACATCGTCGGTGTGCACCTGCGTAAACCGAAGAGTACGACGATCAAGGATCCTGGGGCACAGGTCTTCGAAGACCTGGTCAACCGTGATTTCACCGCTGACGAGCCTGGACGAGTATTCGTCGGTGACATCACCTAATGGGAGAGTCGGACCACGATCCGACACGCACAAGGCGACTGGCAGGAGGTCCCTGAGATATTACCGATCCGGGCGCAGTCTGAAGCAGTGAGCTGCTGACAGGTGATCACTGCAGTTGATGACACGGACTGCGCGAGAGGTCTGAAGGTAGACGGTGACCCTGCCAGTCGCCGGGGTACGTGATCGGCTTGTGAGATGCCGCGCTTCGAGCGCTGTCCATTAGGTTGCCGCGCTGCCCCCAAGCTCCGCGAGGGAAGGCCGACACGGAAGGGGCAGCAGATGGGCATCACCTGCGGAATCGACTGGGCCGAAATCCACGACGACGTCGCGCTCGCCGACGATACCGGACACATCGTCGCCCGCGCCCGGATCGACACCGGTGCCACGGGTTTCAACGAACTACTCAGACTGATCGCGGAGAACGGAGGCACTCCGGAGCAGACACCGATCGCCATCGAGACCGACAAGAACCTGCTCGTCGTCGCTCTCGCCGAGGCCGGGTTCAGCGTCTACCCGATCAACCCGCGGGCCGTGGCGCGTTACCGCGAACGGCACGCCCAGGCCGGTGGCAAATCCGATCCCGGGGACGCCGCGATCCTGGCGAACATCCTGCGCACCGACCGCGAGGCACACCGAGTGCTGCCGGCGATCAGCGAACACGGACGCGCGGTCAAGGCTCTGGCCCGCCAACACCAGGAAGCTATCTGGTCTCTGCACCAAACGATCAGTCGGCTACGGTCGGTGCTGCTCGAGTTCTATCCGCAAGCTCTGCAAGCATTCCCGCACCTCAAACACCGCGCAGCGTTGCACGTGCTCACGGCGGTGCCCACACCGGGCGCAGGCCGGAAACTCACTCGTCACCGGCTGGAGGTCCTGCTACGTCGCAGCGGCCGCCGTAACGACCCGAACCTGGTCGAGCAGATCCTCACGGACCTGAAGGCCCCCGCTCTGCGTCAGCCACCGCAGGTCGAAGCGGCGCTGGGTGCGGCGACCACCGGGTTGCTGGGCATCATCGCGTCGATGCATCAGGCCGTCGACGCGCTCGAGAAGGAACTGGGACGCGCCTTCGACACGCACCCATCGGCGCCGCTTCTACGGTCGGTTCCGGGCCTCGGGCCGATCCTTGCAGCCCGAGTCCTCGCCGAAATCGGCGACGATCCAACACGGTTCACCTCCGCAGCCGGGCTCCGGGCCTTTGCGGGCACCGCGCCGATCACACGGGCTTCGGGGCGTTCGCACTACGTCAAAGCCCGCAAGGTCCGCAACAAGCGACTCGGCGACGCCTGCCATTGGTGGGCGTTTGTAGCGCTCACCAAATCGGTCGGCGCTCGCGCGCACTACGACAAACGCCGGGCGGCCGGAGACCATCACAATGCGGCGCTGCGCAACCTCGCCAACAAGCTTCTCGGACGGCTGTGGTGGTGCCTGCAGCATGGCGAACCCTGGGACGAGCACGCCGCCTGGCCCGACCTCGACAGGGAGGTAGCGCCGGCGGCCGCTTGACATGTGACTCGCGTGGGATGTCTATCTGCCGCACAGTAGCACCGGTGAGTTCCTCTACCTGGCGACCGTGATCGACGTGTGTTCCGAACGGCTCGTCGGCTGGTCGATCGCAGATCACATGCGTACCGAACTCGTCGAGAACGCGCTCGACAATGCGGCGGCGGCCCGAGGGTCGCTGGAAGGAGCGATTTTCCACTCCGACCACGGCCGTCAATTCACCTCCTCGGACTATCAGGCGACATGTCGCCGGCACGGCGTGCGGCAATCGATGGGCCGGATCGGGTCGAGCGCCGACAACGCGATGGCCGAGTCTTCAATGCGTCGTTGAAGCGGGAGACGCGTCAGGGCGCGAAACGGTGGGCCGACGAAACGCAGTGCCGCACCGAGGTGTTCCGCTGGATCACCCGTTACAACACCCGTAGAAAGCACTCGGCATTGCAGAACCGATCACCACTTGACTACGAGACCGACCGCATGTCTACCCTGGATCAGGCCGCCTGACGAACACACCCAAGTGTCCACTCTTCAGGGGCCACGCCCCATCCCGACAACCCCTCCTGGCTCATCTCGAACCATTGTCAGGGTGTCCACGCCATGGGGACAGCTTCAGTCGTCAGGTCGCTCAATGGCAGGACCGGTCATGATCAGTCCTGTATCGGCTCGTTGCTGCGTCCGAATTCAATCTAGGATGTCGCGGACTTTCGTGTCCTCGCGACCGGCGAGCACCATTTCCTGCGCCACGACCATGTGCTTCTGCCAATGTGTGAATGCGCCGGAACTGTCGCGGGCGCGCAGCAGTTTGATCAACTTGCGCTGGGAACGGACGAACAGTTTGTAGTTCGCGTCGTACTTTTCGATGTCGGTGGTGAGTCGTTCCTGAGTGACATTCATGGTGTGTCGCTCATAGATCTCGTGCAACATTCCGGCAATCAGAGCGAGCGTGGCGTTTCCTGCCAGTTGGACCATCCGAAGGTGGAACCGCGCTGCCGCCTGTCCGAAGGTGCCGGACTCGTACGACGCCGGAATAGCTTCGTCCACGATGCGTTCGAGCTCATCGAAAGCCTCGTCGGTGCCGGTTTCGGCCAGCAGGCGTGCGGCGGCGGGTTCGATGGCTTGCCGGGCGATGTATACATCGGCGACGGTGGCGCCCGACAGTTCGAGCAGTAGTGACGCCGGGCGTGCGACCACTTCGGGACCCGGCACGCAGACGCGGGCACCCGAGCGGGAACCGCGGCGGACCTCGACCAGTCGTTCGGCCTCGAGCACGCGGACCGCTTCGCGGAGGGTGGGCCGGCTGACGGAGAAGTGCTCCATGAGTTCGGCTTCGTGGGGAAGGTGGTCGCCGTCTTTGAGTTCGCCGTCCACGATCATGCGGCGCAGCTTGCGTGCGACGAGTTCGGCGGTCTTGGGGGTTCGAATTGCTCGTCCCATCGTGCCGGGGGCATCGAAGATCGGAGCCCATATTTGGTCGGTCACGGGGACACCTTCCTGCTCTGGTTCAACTTCGCGTACCTAGTAAGGTACCCGAGGGGCTACTCAGAGGTAACTACCTGTGAAGGCGTGTCACGGAATGCTGCCACGGTACCGCGCGCTGCTGTACGCGGCGGGCCAACGCAGTTCCGACCGAAGCTCGGTCGCTGCGCGATAGGGCCAGTGAGGTTCGCGCAGTAACTGGCGGCCGACCATGACGACGTCGGCGGCGCCGTCGACGAGTACCTGCTCGGCCTGTACTGCCTCGGTGATCAGCCCCACGGCTATCACGGGCAATGCGCCGGCTTCGCGGGCCACCCGGGCGAACGGAACCTGATAGCCAGGCCCTACGGTGATCTTTTGGTGCGCGACCATGCCGCCACTCGAGATATCCATCATGTCCACGCCGGTGCCGTCGAGGAGGCAGCACAGTGCAGCCGTGTCGTCGAGGGTCCAGCCGTCGTCGGCCCAGTCGGTGGCGGAGATGCGTACCAGCAGGGGGATGGTGTCGGGCAGAGTAGCGCGGACGGCGGCGACGATCTCGAGTAGGAAGCGGCAGCGATTCTCGAAGCTGCCACCGTACTCGTCGTCACGGGTGTTGCCGAGTGGGGACAGGAATTCGTTGAGCAGATAGCCGTGCGCGGCATGGATCTCGACGACCTCGAATCCGGCGTCGACCGAACGCCCTGCGGCGTCGGCGTACGCGGTGACGAGCTTCGAGATCTCGTCGCGCGTGAGGGCGTGCGGTTCGGGCAGGCCTTCGTAGGCGATCGCCGAAGGGGCGACGGTCTGCCAGCCGCCTTCGTCCAGCGGAAGCGGAATGCCGCGGCGGCTGATGCTGCCCTTGCGGCCGGAGTGGGCCAACTGAATCGCGGGGGTGGCGCCCATATCGGACACGAAGCGGGTGATTCGCCGCCATGCGTCGGCCTGCTCGTCCTTCCAGATACCGGTGTCTGCGGACCCGAGACGTCCCGCCGGCTCCACGGCGGTGGCTTCGGTCATGACCAGGCCTGCGCCACCGCGAGCCATTCCGCCGAGATGTGCGAGATGCCAGTCCGTGGGTACGCCGGATTCGGGTGCCGAGTACTGCGCCATCGGGGCTACCCAAATTCTGTTTCGGGATGTGATGCCGCGCAGCGTGATCGGAGAGAACAGCAGACTCTCGGACACGAGTCCTCCGATTCCGGTGATGGAGTGGGTAGTGAGGCGACTGCATGGTCATCACGCAGGTCGTCGGGCCAGGTGGTCGAGGCGGGAAGTATTCCTTGCGCCTACAATACATAGTCAACTATGTTATCTAGGTAAGCAAGCGGTGTTCTACCGTGAGACAAGGCGCCGGAGTGCCGGCGAACTCCGAGGAGCGGCAATGTTGAGGACGCGGTTCACCGAAGAATTCGGTATCGAACATCCGATCGTGCAGGGCGGCATGATGTGGGTCGGCCGGGCGGAACTTGCCGCTGCGGTCTCCAATGGAGGCGGACTCGGCATCATCACGGCGCTGACCCAGCCCACCCCCGAGGATCTCGCCGCGGAGATCGCGCGCTGCCGCGCGCTGACCGACAAGCCGTTCGGCGTCAATCTCACCCTCACGCTGTCGATCAACCCGCCGCCGTACGCGGAGTACCGGCAGGCAATCATCGACTCCGGTGTGAAGATCGTCGAGACAGCAGGCTCCGATCCGACAGTGCACGTCGAGCACTTCAAAGAGCACGACATCAAGGTCATCCACAAGTGCACCAGCGTCCGTCACGCCCTCAAAGCGCAGCGCATCGGCGTCGACGCGGTGAGTATCGACGGCTTCGAGGCCGCGGGCCACCCCGGGGAGGACGACGTCCCCGGGCTGGTCCTGATCCCGGCGTCCGCTGACGCGCTCGACATTCCGTTCATTGCTTCCGGCGGTTTCGCAGACGGTCGGGGCCTCGCGGCCGCGCTCACACTCGGAGCCGCCGGCATCAACATGGGTACCCGGTTCATGTGTACCCAGGAGAGCCCGATCCACGAGAACATCAAGCAGCAGATCGTCGGTGCCAGCGAGCTCGACACCCAGCTGATCTTCCGTCAGCTTCGCAACACGATGCGCGCGGCCAGGAACTCGGTCAGTGAAGAGGTCGTCGACATCCTGAACAAAGGTGGACGTTTCAAGGACATCAAGGATCTCGTGGCCGGCACCCGCGGCCGCAAGGTCTACGAGAACGGTGATCCCGAAGCCGGCATCTGGACCGTCGGCGTGGCGCAGGGCCTGATCCGCGACATCCCGCCCGCTGGCGAACTTGTGCGGCGTATCGCGTGGGATGCCGAGGAAATCTTGTTTGCCTTGACTCGCAACATCACCCACTCCGTTTCCGTCTCCTGAAGGGCACGTAATGACCGAGACCGACGCACGCGACACCGCGACCCCCGAGGAATCCCCGCTGCTCGTTACCAAGGACGGGCCGGTCGTGATCTTGACACTGAACCGGCCCGACCGGCGCAACGCCATCAACCGGGCGATGCGTAAGGCGCTGAAGAAGGAATTGTGGCGCGCGGACGGCGACGACGACGTGCGCGTCGTGGTGATCACCGGCGCCGGGACCGCGTTCTCGTCCGGCGTGGACCTGCCCGAAGCCCTGTCCGGGCCCCCGCCCCGCACCGAGGGCGTCACGCCCACGCAGGTGCTGCGCGGTATCTCCAAGCCGGTGATCGCGGCAGTGAACGGACCGTGCTACACCGGTGGTTACGAACTGGCCGTGAACTGCTCGTTCATCATTGCGTCCGATCGTGCCGAATTCGCCGACACCCATGCCCAGATCGGCCTCCTCAACGGCTGGGGCGGCAGCGCCATGCTGCCGCGCATGGTGGGGCTGCCCGCGGCGATCCAGTTCATTCTCAGTGGTGAACCCATCAACGGAGACACCGCCGCACGGATCGGCCTCGCGAACGAGGTCGTCGAGCACGAGAAGCTGATGGACCGCACGCTCGAGATCGCCGGCAAAATCGCCGGCGGGCATCCCGGGGCAGTGCAGCGGATGCTGCGCCTGCTCAAAGAAGGTGCGGGCGCTTCGCTCGCGCATGCACTCGGCCTCGAGGCCGAAGCCTCTGCCACGCACCGTTCGGACGGCGCCGACATCGGCGCGCGGTTCGGCAAGCGTCGCGCTGAAAAATCTTGACCCACACACAATCCGAGTTCTGACATCATGGGAGGTGGCGCGGTGGAACAGAAGACCACGGCGGTACTCGAAGCAACGACCGCCGACTGGCGCGACCGGCTGGCCGCACTGCTCGACGACTACCGGAAGCGTCCGCGTCCGGCAACGTCCCGTGAGCGTTTCGCCGCGGCCAAGGCCTGGCAGTCCGAACTTGTCGACGCAGGTCTTGCGGCACCGGGCTGGCCCCGCGAAGCCGGCGGTATGGAACTGTCGCTGGAAGACCAGCTCGACTACTACCGGATGACGACACAGGCCGGTGCACCGAAGCATCCGTGTGGCCTGTCGTTCATCGTCGCACCGACGATCATCGTGCACGGCACGCAGGAGCAGAAGGATCGTTTCCTCGAGCCGCTACTGCGGGCCGACGAATTCTGGTGCCAGGGCTTCTCGGAACCGGGAGCCGGCAGCGACCTCGCGTCGCTGTCCACGCGCGCGGTGCGCGACGGCGACGTCTACCGGGTCACCGGCCAGAAGATCTGGACCACCATGGCCGACAAGGCCGATTGGATCTTCGCGCTGGTGCGGACCGGTGCTCCCGGCCGTGGTACGTCCGGCATCACCTACCTGCTGATCCCGATGAATTCTCCGGGCATCGAGGTACGCCCGCTGCGCGATGCTGCGGGAGGCCACCATTTCGCAGAGGTCTTCTTCGACGACGTCGAGGTGCCCGTTACCAATCGTCTTGGTGAAGAAGGCGGCGGCTGGTCGATCATGCGGACCTCGCTCGGTCACGAGCGGGCCACCGCGTTCCTCGCCGACGAATTCCGCTACCGCGGAACCGTCGACAAGGTATTCCGGCTCGCGGCGGAGCAGGGCTATGCGAACGATCCGCTGATTCGTCAGGAACTCGCGAAGGTCGAAACCAACGTCCGCGCGATTGCCGCCAACAGTGCCCGCGCCCTCGACGCCGTGCTGCGAAATGAGGATCCGGGCGGAGTCGCCTCGGTCAATCGCCTGGTCAAGTCGGAGTTCGAGCAGCACATGCATCGGCTCGCGCTGCGTCTGACCGGTTCGGGGGCGCTGCTGAATACGCGGTCGGAAGGTGTTGTCGAAAAGGGCCGCTGGACATACGGATACGTGATGGCACGAGCTGCGACGATCGGTGCGGGTACCGCCGAGATCCAGCGCAACACCATCGCGGAGAACGTCCTCGGCCTGCCGTCGCATCGCGGCGAAGGTCGCCGAAATCCGGTGGTTGCGCCGGGCCGGCCACTCACCGCTCCCGAAGAGGACGAGGCCGCGCTGCGCGAGGTACTCGCTGACCTGGTGTCGTCGTACGTGGACACCGAGAAGCTGCTTGCACGCGAGTCCACGCCCGGCGACTACGACATCGGCCTGTGGGACGAACTCGTGAAGTTCGGCTTGCCCGGCCTGACCGCCCCGGAATCCCTCGGCGGCGGTGGCCAGTCGTTGCGGCTGTTGTGCGCGGCTGTCGAAGAGGCGGCCTATCACCTGGCTCCGGTTCCCCTGGTGCCGACCGCGATCACCCTCGAGGTGCTCGTCGCGGCCGGTGTCGACGAACCGGCCCGCACGGTGATCTCCGGTGCAACCGCTGCGTTCGTTGCTCCGATCGACGACCAAGGTTGGGTTCTCGATTCGGGTCTGCCCGTATTGGACGGTGGCCGGTTGACCGGCCGGATCGAACGTGTCGCGGGTGCGCCCGTCGCCGACGTGCTCGTGGTCCTCGCGACCGACGCGGCCACCGACGAGCGTGTCCTCGTGTCGGTGCAGCCCGCAGATGTCACCGTCACCGTGCAGAACTCGGTGGATCTGACCGCGACCGTGGGTATCGTCACCGCGAACGGGGCGCCGGCTACGGTGCTCGCGTCCGGGCCGACCGTCGATGACGCACTGGTCCGTGCTCGCCGCGTTGCACAGTTGCTCGTCGCAGCGGACTCGGTGGGTGTCGCCAACCGGGCACTCGCGATGGCAGTGGACTGGGCCGGCCAGCGCGAACAGTTCGGACAGCCGATCGGTTCGTACCAGGCCATCTCCCACCGCTGTGCCTACCTGCTGGTCGGCGCAGAAGGCGCACGGGGACAGGTACTATCCGCCGCAGACTGCGGCGAGATCGATCCCGACGCCGCGACTTCTGCCCACCTGGCCACGGCAGCTGCTCTGAGCACCGCCGTGACCGCCGCGGAGGACTGCATCCAGATCCACGGCGGTATCGGCTTCACGTGGGAACATCCCGCACATCTTCTGCTGCGCCGCGCGACGGCCAACGAAGCATGGATCGGGCGCCCCGAGGTACTGCGCGATCGCGCTGTGAGTGAGGTGTTCGATCGGCTTGCCTGACGCGCCCGATCGAACTCGATTTCGGTAGACGGACGAGGCCGGTATCCCATTCGGGACACCGGCCTCGTCGTGTGGAGCCGGAGGCGGGCCGGTCAGCCGACGATGTCCTTCTCCCGCAACTCGGCGATGCGCTCGGCGCTGAACCCGATCTCGGTGAGTACCGAGTCGGTGTGCTCACCGATCGTGCACCCGGCGTCGGCCTTCACTCCCGAACGGGAGAATCGGGTCAACGGGGCGAGGCGCCGGTGCTCGTCGAAGACGGGACTGTCGGCGAGCACTGTGTAACCGGCCTCGAAGTACTCGTCACCCTGCAGGTGGCTTTCGGGGGTCCGTTCGGTCACGGCGACACAGCCGATGTCCTGTGCGCCCAAAGTCTTCTCCCACTCGAACTTCGAGCGGGTGCGAAGTACGGATCCGAGTGCCTCGGCGAGATCGGCGTCGTGGGTGCGTCGCAGATCCGGCGTCGAGAACTTCTCCTGCCCGAGATCGGTGTACGGCTTCAGCGCCTCGGTCAGAGCGTTCCACTCGGAGTCCAGCGGGGCAGCGAGGAAAACCCAGCCGTCCGACGACTCGTACAAGCGGTACAGGGCACCGAGTCCGTACAAGTCTGGGTCGGAAACGGGCGGCTCGGGACGGTTCGCGTAATCGATGTTGCGGTCCATCAATGCGTGCGTGGCGGAGGACAACATGGTCGCGGTCAGGTCGCCCAGCGGGTAGCCGCGCTTGCGGGCAAGCAGGCCCAGCAGCATCGAGGAGGCTACGCCGAGCGCGGCCACACCGTCGGCCTGGACGGACGGATTGGCTCCCGCGGTGTGCCGGCGCAACGCAATACGTTTGATTTCGTCGAGATTCTCTCCGTGGAGGTCGAGCCCACCGAGGTCGCTCATGCTGAGTCCGGAGGCCGCTCCGACGGATGGCGCATAGGCCGGGCGACCACCGTAGGGGCCTCCGGTGCCGTAGCCGGGTGCGTTGAGGTACACCAGGTCCGGATTGATGGCTTTGAGCGTGGCGGCGTCGACGCCGATGCGTTGCGCAGCACCTGCGCGGTAACTCTGCAGCACGATGTCGGACTTTCTCGCGAGGTCGTGGACGATCGCGAGACCTTCGGGCGTATTGATATCGAGTGCGATGGATTCCTTGCCCTGCAACACCTTTGCGCCACCCGCCTCCGGGAATGCGACGAGGGATCGCATCGAGTCGCCGGCGAGGGGTTCGACTTTGAAGACACGTGCACCGAGATCAGTCAAGAGTGTTGCACCGTAGGGCGCGGCGAACATCGAGCCGAGCTCGAGGACTGTGACCCCCGCGAGAGGGAGCTTCCCGGTGGGTGCGCCGGCGGCGGGCGGTGCGCCGGCGGCGGGCGGTGCGCCGGCGGCGGGCGTGGCGTTCGGTGCGGATGTGATGCCGGCGAGCACCTGCTCCGTGTCGGCCCCGAGGCGGGGTGCCGGCCGCAGTTTCGTGAGCGGCTTCCCGTCGACATGGACGAGCGTCGACGGCTGGCGGACCGGCCCGAGATCGGGGTCGTCGATCGTGATCACGCGGCCGTCGTGCTGAAGCTGTGGATGATCGAGCGCGGCGACCGGGTCGTTGAAGATCTCGGCGCTGACGTCCGGGTTCGTGTCGAAGACGCGTTGCCATTCGGCGAGGGTGCGTTCGCGCACCTTCTCGAGCATGAGGTCGCGCAGTTCGACGCGACGTTCGACGTCCTCGAAGAGCGGCAGGCCCTGCCAGTACGGGTCGGTGAAGACGTGGGCCAGGCCGAACTCGGTCATCATTGCGAAGAACAGGCGAGGCTCGGTCTGCGCGAACTGCAGCCAGTGGCCGTCCTTGGTCTGCGCGACGAGCAGCGGGTAGATCAGGGGCGCAGCGGGACGGCCCTGATCGTCGAACGCATACATGGCTTGATAGGCGTCGGGCCAACGAGCACAGACCAGTTCGAAGAACCAGTTGTAGGTGTCCATCGAGGCCGCTCCACGTAACAGGTCGGCCTCGACGTGCTGGCCTGCCCCACTGGACTCGCGCTCGTACAGTGCGGAGAGGATGCCCTGGACGGCGGTATGCGCTGCTCCCCACGACGCCCACGGAGTGGGTGTGAACGACGGGCCGGGACGCTCGGACATCTGCGCCTTGCCATGGAACACGCCCATGCGCGCCAGGACGAGGGCTTCGTAGCCCTTGTCGTTTGCCCACGGGCCGGTGGTACCCCAGCCGGTGATGGATGCGCTTACGAGGCGGGGGTTGAGGTCGGCGAGATGTTCGGGAGTCAAGCCCAGGCGCTCGAGGGCGGCGGGTCGTGAGGTGGTGATCAGGACGTCGGCGCTGCGGAGCAGGTCGTGCAGCGCGGCGAGACCGGTCTCGGTGTGCAGATCGAGGGTGACGCTCTTCTTGCCGCGCGCGAGGGCCGGCCAGCCGGATTCCTTACGCATCGGGTTGCCGGTAGGGGGCTCGACCATGATCACGTCGGCGCCGGCGTCGGCGAGGAAGACGCTTGCGTACGCACCGGGAGTGGTGAGGGACAAATCGATCACGGTCAGGCTGTGCAGAGGGGCGGTGGAAGCCGGAGAAACTGCGTTCACTTCGGACCTTTCGAAAGGGTTAGGCGAACGTGAGGATGTGACCTTTATAACTAACGAAGTTCACTACGTCTACATGTAGAGCGGTGTTAAATTGAAATGGAATTCCTTTGCCGTGCAAACGATATGCGCCTCCTGCTACAGAAAACGCACGCCGACCTGCGTCGACGTGCGTTCTGTGCCCCTCTCGGGGTCGTCCGAAGGATCTGTCGGTCCCGGACGTCTGTCAGTCCCGGAAACGCAGCAGCCCTTCCTGCGCTGTGCTCGCAAGGAGGTTGCCGTTCCGATCGAACAGATAGCCGCGTGAGAGGCCGCGACCTCCACCCATCCGGTACCCGTGTTGCTCGTAGAGGTGCCATTCGTCGGCGCGGAAGGGCGCGTGCCACCAGACCGTGTGGTCCAGGCTCGCCAACTGCAGGCCGGGGGTGTCGATGTGGCGAGCGTGCGGCGGCAGTGCCGCTGAGAGCAGGAACAGGTCGGAGCAGTACGCGAAACCTGCTGCGTGGACCGAAGTGTCATCACTGAGGCGCTCCGGCGTACGGATCCAGGCACGCTGGCGCGGTGGCCGGGGCTCTCCGCGGCGATTCACCAGCCGCGGATACTCCTCGGGAAAGCGGAAGTCCACTCCGATATTCCTCAGGAGCGGAGGAAGCCACGTGGCTTCACTCAGTTCCGCCCCGCTCAGGCTGTCCTCGAGCCGGGGGAGTTCCTCGGGAGGGGTGGCCGGAGCGCTCACCGGAGTTTGGTGTTCGAGGCCGTTCTCCGGGCGCTGAAACGACGCGGTCGCGAGGAAGATCGTGCGGGCGTTCTGCACAGCCCGTACCTGACGCGTGGTGAAGCTGCCCCCGTCGCGCAGGCGTTCGACGTAATAGTCGACGGGAATGTCCGAGCGCCCGGGATGGACGAAATGGCCATGGAGCGAGTGCACCTGCCTGTCGCGATCGACAGTAAGACCCGCGGCGACCAGAGCCTGCCCGAGGGCTTGTCCGCCGTATATCCGTGGAGCCCGGGTATGGGACGAACCCCGAAACACGTCGTTTCCTACCTCCTCGAGGGAGAGGATCTGCCCGACGGGCGGGCGGGGGATGCTCGCGAGAGTCTCGGCGGTGACTGCGATAGACATCGTTTAATTATATAACTACGTTGTCCTTCAGTGTAGGACGTATCGACGCGAGGAGTACCGATGGAATACCGCTTTCTGGGGCGCAGTGGCGTGCAGGTGTCCGCGCTGAGCCTGGGCGCGATGTCGCTGGGGTCGATGGGCAACACCGACGTGACCGAATGCACCGAGATCGTGCATCGGGCACTGGATGCCGGTATCAACATGATCGACACCGCCGACGTCTACTCCCGGGGGCAATCCGAGGAAATCGTCGGCGCCGCCATCGCAGGCCGCCGCGACGACGTCGTGCTCGCCACGAAGTTCTACAACCCGATGGGCCGCGACCGTAATCACCGTGGGGCGTCGCGCCGCTGGATCGTGCAGGCCTGTGAGGACAGCCTGCGGCGGCTGAACGTCGACCACATCGACCTCTACCAGATCCATCGACTCGACGAAAATACCGATCTCGACGAAACCCTGTCTGCTCTCTCGGATCTCGTGCGATCCGGGAAGGTGCGGATGATCGGGTCGTCGACCTTCCCGGCCGAAGCGGTCGTCGAGGCGCAGTGGGTGGCGGAGCGGCGCGGGCACGTCCCGCTGCACACCGAGCAGCCCCCGTACTCGATCTTCGTGCGCGGTGCCGAACGCGACGTGTTCCCGACGGCTCAACGCCACGGCATGGGCACGCTCGTCTGGAGCCCGCTCAACGGTGGTTGGCTGACCGGCAAGTACCGTGCCGGCACGGATCTGGACGTCGATTCGCGCTTCGCGCGTCTGCCCCAAGGCTCCTGGCGAACCGACTCACCCGGTGCGCAACGCAAACTCGACGCCCTCGACAAGCTGGAAAAGGCTGCGGTCGATGCCGGCACAGACCTCATCGGCCTGTCCATCGCCTTCGCGAAGGCGCACCCAGTAGTGAGCTCGGTGATCATCGGCCCGCGGACCATGGAGCAGCTCGAAAGTCAGCTTCCTGCAGCTGATCTTGTGCTCGACGATGACATCCTCGACCGCATCGACGGTATCGTGCCGCCCGGCACCACCATCGCGCGTGGCGACCTCGCGTTCGAACCTCGGGCGGTGCGCCACAAGCAACTGCGGCGCCGCTGACGGCGCGGTCGCTGGGTGCCTATTGCCTCATGTCAAGATGCGCGCGAGGTGTGCTTCGTTGCCTCATCCCCGAACGCGCGCGTACCAGCGGCAGCAACAGCGGGCGTTCGGGCAGGTCCGGACTTGGCCGTGGTGAGGGTCAATAGCTCCGAAGTCAGCGCCTGAATCTGCCGCTGGATCGCCGCCGGATTCAGGGTCGGATAGATCTCGGCGAGGATCGCCTTGTCCTCGACCGTGACCGCATCGTGCCGCTCGGCACGGCGGTGCGGGGTGGTCGCCCTGTCGTACTTCTTGACCACCTTCGCGCCGTCCCGCACCTTCGAGATCAGCTTCTGCTGCGGACAGAAGAAATTCGACAGAGCCGACTGCAACACCCAGATCTTATTGAGCAGCAACAGCTCTGATGGGGTGTCGTAACGGTGGTAGCCAACGACAGTCCGCACGATCGCCCAGTTCTTCTGCTCGACATGGCAGCCGTCGTTGGAGTTGCCGGGCCGCGATCGGGTGAAGGTGATCTCGCGTTGCTCACACCACGCGAGCAGGTGATGATTGATGAATTCCGATCCGTTGTCCGAGTCGATTCCCCAGATCGGGAACGGCAGAACCTTCGCGATCTCGTCGAGCGCGGCGATCACCCACTTACGGGCCTTGTTCGGCACCGACCGATTCTCGGTCCACCCGGTCGCGATATCGGTCACTGTCAGCGTGTAGGCATGATCTCCGACCGCGTTGCCGCCCTCGTGCCCGACCAGGTCGATCTCCACGAACCCCGGGACTGCGTCGTCCCACTGCGCCCAGGTACGGATCGGGATCTGCGACTTGAGCAACGACCCCGGCTTGGTGTGTGCCCGGCCCTTCGGATCGAGCTTGCGTCGGTCCTCGACCAGCCGGCG
>Ga0180218_1000163_pt1 | contig 94964 bp, 93 predicted proteins | sample eDN3rd37CKraftBY_FD_151334 | JGI IMG/M metagenome (GOLD analysis project Ga0180218, IMG submission 151334) | Enriched backyard soil microbial communities from Emeryville, California, USA - eDNA 3rd pass 37_C Kraft BY (version 2) (version 2) | ecosystem: Environmental > Terrestrial > Soil >... | reverse complement strand
GGTCGAGGTAGACCGAGGAGGGCATCAGGTTGCTGGTGTGGGTCAGCGGCAGGGATTCGACCCGGTCCGGGCCGATGCGGTGTGCGGCGGAGGTGTTGGAGGTGCCGAAGTCGACCGCCAGGACCCAACTCATCGTGCGCTCTCCCCCTCGAGAATGTCCGGTTCGGGCCGGATGCCGTAATCGTGCGGCAGCCTATGGGACGCGGCGCCGCCGGTACCCGCGGGGCCCGCAGGTGCCGGCGGCGCCGGAGACGACAGCCCGATCAGGCCGGTCAGGCCAGGTCGGAGTAGTCCGCGTCCGAGGACGCACCGGAATCGAACGCGCTGGTGTCGATGTAGTCGTCGGCGATGCCGTCGCCGTCGTAGTCGACGGCACCGGTGCCGAGATCCACGGTCGCATCGATTCCGCCGTCGCCGTCGAGATCGAAGACCGCCTCGTCGAAGGTGCCGTCGCCGTCGATGTCGATCGCGGCGGCGTCGATGTAGCCGTCGCCGTCGGTGTCGGCGCTGATCATTTCGACGGTGCCGTCGCCGTCGAGGTCGATGACCTCCGCGTCGCCGACCCCGTCTCCGTCGGTGTCGAGAACCTGCACGGTGCTGCCGTCCTCGTCGACGATCTCGTCGAGGACGACCGGCCGACCGGCACCGAGGGCATCGGTCGAGGTGGAGCCCGTGCTGACGGCGTTGCTGCTCGAGGCGGAAGCCGACGACGCGCTGTCGGAGGAATCGGAGGCGGACGAGTTGCGGCCGTACGACGAATCCGCGCCGGAGGCCGCCGAGGAACCGTAGGACGAGTCCGAGCTGGACGAGCCGGACGAGTCGTAGCGCTCGTAGCGCTCGTAGGACTCGTAGCTGGTCGAGCCTTCCTGAGCGGCCGAGGACGAGCCGTAGGAGGAGTCGTGGTCGTACGACGAATTGTCGCCGTACGAGGAATCCGAGCTGGTACCGGCAGTGGACTGCGAGTCCTGGCGGTTCGCGTTGCTCGAGCTGGTGCTGTCGGAGAAGGATCCGCGGTTTGCCATGTCGGTGCTGCCTTTCGCTCGTCGGGTATCGGGGATAGGAGCAGCCGGCAGGGCGGAAAGTTCCGGCCGGTCCACCGAAAATTTCCTGCGGCGTGGACCACGCAACGAAATCCCAGGTCAGCGCAGGAAACACAGCCGAAGCTGTGTCGCAACTCACAGAATTCGAGCCGATCGGGCGGGAGATTCGCGCGATCCGCGCACCTGGCCCCGCACAAGACGCGAACCGTCCAGTAAGTTACACCCGGAAAGTTACGGAGGGGGCCGTCATGAGTGAAGCGGAATTGATCGAGCGGAGCCGGGCAGGGGACCAGGCTGCCTTCGCCGAACTCGTCGCACGGTCACGCGACCAGACCTGGGCGGTGTGCCTGCAGATCACCGGTCACCGGCACGACGCCGAGGACGCCCTGCAGGACACTCTGACCGCGGCATGGCAGAACCTCGCCTCGTTCCGGGGCACCGCCCGTTTCGGAACCTGGCTGTACCGCATCGCCACCAACGCGTCGCTGGCGATCGTGCGCAAACGCCGCGAAACCCCCGAGGACGAAATCGACAACGGCGAGCACACGGGACGATCCGTCGCCGACAGCATCGCCGATACGGACATGGTCCGGCAGGCACTGGCAGCGCTGCCCGAGCAGTTCCGCGTCGCCGTGGTGCTGCGCGAGTACGCCGACATGAGCTACGCGGAGATAGCGGAGCATCAGGGCATCCCGGTCCAGACCGTCAAGAGCCGGATCAACCGGGCACGGGCGCAACTCGTCGAGAAGCTGGCACCGTCGATGCTCGACGTGGACGCACTCGAGCCCTGAGCCCGCTGCCCGGCACTCGCCCGGCGCATCGACTCCGGCGACGCCCGCGGCAGCGCCGGGTTCGGCAGGTGTACGCTGCCCGGGCTCGCGCGCGCTAACGTCGTCGGTGTGCGTGCACCTGCACAGGGGCGAGTCGGGAATCGGAGGACGTGGTGACGATGACGAACGACCGGGAGCCGTCGCTGTGGGACCTCCTCGGCCTCGATCCGCAGGCGACCGTCTCCCCGCTGCCCGACGACGCATGGGCTCGTGCCGTGCGGATCGCGACCGACCCGGACACCCCGCCCGCCGGCGCCGATCTGATCCCGGCCGACGATCCGGACGATCTCGACATCGATCCGATGGTGGTCGACGTCGACCTCGACGCCGACGAGGATGTGCCGGACCTGCAGGGTCACCACGAATCGACATTCGACCCCGAGGACACCGCATTCGACGACGCCGCGACCGGCGACCTCGACGAGCCCTACGCCCACCCCGAGCCGGGCTACCCAGGCGACCCGGACCTCGCCTGAGGGCCGGGTCCCCGTTCACACCGTCAGTTCCAGGACCGGACGATCGACGTGTAGGCCTGGGTGAGCGACACCAGCGCCGCGTCCTCGGCCGCCGATCGGGTGCTCAGACTCTGCGTCTGCACCGACACGAGGCGTTCCTGCGCGATCGTCCGCAGCTGCTCCGGCGGGGCCGACGGATCGGCGCCGAGGGCCTCGGCGACGGTGGCGCCGCGCAGCAGCTGCGTCAGCTCCGTCACCGCGGGCGCGGACGGGTCGGTCTCCAGCAGGGACCGCAACGACCGCAGCAGACCCACCTGGACCAGCGCCGGATCGGACTTCAGCTCGGAGACGATCTGCCGGATACCGTCCCGGGCAGGATGGGTGTACGCCAGCGCGTCGAGTTCGGCGACGATCCGCCCGGCACGGTGCAGGACCGCGAAACGCCGCAGGGACCGGTCGAGCACCGCGCGCAGCGGCTCGATGCCGGAGGCCGCGGTCAGCCACTGGTTGACCTGATGGGCGCCGCCGCGCGCCGGACCGCGGCCGTGCACGAGCCCGTACTCCCCGACCATGTCGATGAGCCGGAACACGCGGTCCCGGGGAACGGGAAGCGCACCGTCGCCGACGTCGAGCAGATCGAACAGCTCGAGCGGCGCGAACGGCGCCAGGGCGGCCAGGTCCCGGGCGTCGTTCTCGGTGAACGCACCGGTGTGCGAGGTCTGGGCGAGCAGGCCGGCCACCGGAACCACCGCGCCGACCACGTCCGCGAGCCGGCGTGACAGCACCCCGGCGTGCTCGACGGCATGCCCGATCGGGTCGCGGTGGCCGAGCACGCCACGCCCGAAGCCGTCGGCGCGGGACAGCACCCCGAGCGTGTTCAACGGGGTGAACCCGAGTCGCTGCAGGAACGAGATCTCGTCGGCGCGGGGCATCGAATCGAACAGGAACACCGCGGCGTCGGCGTCGACGGACGCCGAGCGGGTCTGTTCGAACCCGTCGATGAGGGCGCGTTCGGTCGCCGCGGCGTTCGCGACGGTCAGCGTCGCCAGGCCCGGGGTGTCGACGAGCGTGATCCGCGTCAGCGCCTGCGACGGCAGGTGCCGGTGCACGTAGGCGACCTCGGTCTCGGGCACGCCGAGGTCGGCGGTCGCGCCGAAGGTCAGCCGCACCGGCCGGCGGGATCCGTCGAGCTTCACGACCTCCGCGCGGGAGGGCGCACCGTTCTCGTACACGGTGACGACGCTGGTGGCCTCGAGCGCCGCGGTCTCGGCGACCGGCGCCCCGATCAGCGCGTTGACCAGCGTGGACTTGCCGGCCTTGAGCCGGCCCACGACGACGATGCGCGGCGGCGACCACAGGATCGCGCCGATCCGGTCGGCGTGCCCGACGAGATCACCGCCGAACGACGCGAGCCGGTGCAGCGCGGCGTCGATGCGGTGGTGGATCGGGTCGGTGGCGTCGGTGACCGGCGCGTTCATGCCGGGATCGCCGTGGTCGACGGGGCACCGAGCACAGCCTCGATGGGCGTGATCTTCCCGCGCGTGATGCGCAGGTTCTTCTCCAACCGGGTGACGTTCGCCTCGCGCGCGGCGGCGTCGGCCTGCGCGGACCGCTTCGCCTCCTCGATCTGCTTCTGCAGCACGGTGATCCGCTCCTGGAGGTTGCGGCGACGGCCGAGCACGATCTCGGGGCGGGTCGTGGCGAGCGTCGCATCGAGCATGCGGCTCGTGGCGGTCCGGGCGGTCGCGATCGTCTCCCGCAGCCAGGTGAGCAGGTTCGTCTTGCCGGCCCGCATCGCCCGGAATCCGAGGTTGACGGCCACCCACACCACACCGGCGACCGCGCCGACGCCGATCACCGCACCGAGCATGGTGGTGCCGATCATGCCCATCGACAGGACGCTCGGATCGAGCAGACCCTGGCGTTTCGAGGTGACCTCGTTGGTGACGAGGGGGTCGGTGCGCATCGACGCGACCGCGATCTCGCGGATGCGTTCCCACTCCTCGGTGCTGTCGAACAGTTCGGTGGTGATCCGCTCGAGGTCGGTGAGGAACCCTTCTGCGGTCATGGCCATCGCCTCGAGCAGGTCGGTCTGGATGCGGGCGGTGAACACCTGCGGCGACTTGCGCAGCACCTCCATCGACGACTTGTTGATGCGGGTGGTCCAGTCCTCGCGGACCCGGGTGAGGTGTTCGTCGAGCCGGGTCGCGGCCTGCTGCCGGGCCAGCGTGAGGTCGCGCTGCAGATGCTGCTCCCAGTGCTGCGCCTCGTCCTTGAGGTTGCGGAGCCGTTCGAGTTCGGCGCTCAGATCCGGGATCGCGGCCTCCCCCGCCCTGACGACGGCGAGTTCGTCCTCGATGGCGCGTTCGACCTCCCGCAGTCCTTCGAGGCAGATGCGCAGGGCGTCGGTTGCCGGTGACTGTTCCGCGGCGGTGAGGCTCTTCTCGATGGCCGACCACAGCGCGGGAATCCCGGAGAACGTCACCGCCCGGTCGCGCAGTGCGTCGGGGAGCCCGGCGTCCTGCGCGGCGAGCGCGCGGACGCTCGAGACGGGCACGACCGGGATGTCGCGGCCGACGTGCTTCGCGATCGAGCGCCGGTTCTCGGCGACGATATCCGCCCAGCGGGTGGTGGCCTTGTCCGTCTTGGTGACGGCGACCACGACGTTCTCGACGCCGGCGGCGCTCTCGCGCAGGAACTGCATCTCCGGTTCGGTGATGGTGGTCGAGGCGTCGCACACCATCACGAGCACGGCGGCCTGATCGGCGGACTGGCGGGCCAGTCCCGCATGCCGGGGGTCGAGGCCGCCGACGCCGGGAGTGTCGACGATGGTGGCGGTCTCGAGCCGCCGCGATGCGACGGGCACCACCGCGGCGACCGGCAGCGCCTCGACCGCCGGATCGGTGACGTACCGCCCGCCCGTGGTCGTCCAGTCGGCGAGCTCGGCGTGCGGGATCCGCCGGTTGCCGTCCGGGAACACCAGTTCCGCTGTGCCCTCCGGGTTCTCGGCGTCGGCCGGCACGAACCGGATGGACACGGCGGTGGCGTTCTCCACGTCGTCCACCGTGATGCCGTCGCGGCCGATCAACGCGTTGACCAGCATGCTCTTTCCCCGTTTGATCTCGCCGACCACCACGACCGATCGCGTACGCCCTTCGCCCGACAGCTTGCGTTCGGCACGGTCGGCAAGTGCGTTGCGGCCGTAGGCCCGCAGCACCTTGCCGGCCCCGGTCACAAGGTCGGCCACCCCCGATTCAGCAGACACGGATCACGACCCTACCGAGTCCCGCGGTTTCGGCAGCGGTGCGTACCCGTGGAAAGCTGGGACCATGCGGATGGAGCGACTGGGCGACGGAGGCAGCCCCGCACGAGTGCTCCGAGCGCTCGGCGTCCGCGCCCGCGACCTCGGAATCGCCCCGCCCGCTGCGCTGACCGGCTTGTGGTTCGGCGCCGCCGCCGTGATCGCGCCCAGTCTCGCCACCTCCCCCGCCCCGGTCCGGGGCACCTTCACCCGGGCGGATCGGACGACCGGTCAGATCGCCCGGGAAGACGGGCCGCTGATCGGGGGCGGATGGATCGGTTATCTCGCGTATCCGGACCGGGTCCCGAGGACCCCGGCACTGCCGGTCGCGGCGGGCGGGTGGACCGACGTCGTGCTGCGGCTCGACGACTCCGGCTGCTGGTGGTACGAAACGCTGACGGACGAGCCGTGCCCACCGGATCTGGCCGCCGCCGTGCACGATCCGGATCCTACGGTGCCGGACTGGCGGATCGACTGGACCCCACCGGACCGGGCGACGCACCGGCACGGCGTCGAACAGTGCCTCGACGCGATCCGGGCCGGGGAGGTGTACCAGGCGTGCGTGTGCACCCGCTTCACCGGCACCTGGTCAGGGAACCCGCTCGCGTTCTTCGCCGACGCCGTCGAGACCACCCGTCCGAATCGGGCCGCCTACCTGCAAGGACCGTGGGGCGCGGTGGCGTCCCTGTCACCCGAACTGTTCCTGGCCTGCCACGGCGACCGCGTCGAGTCCTCCCCCATCAAGGGCACGCTCCCGTTGCACCGCGACCCCGCCGACCTACGAGCCTCCGTCAAGGACGTCGCCGAGAACGTGATGATCGTCGACCTGGTGCGCAACGACCTCGGCCGGGTCGCCGAGACCGGCACCGTCACCGTCACCGACCTGCTCGGCGTGCATCCGGCACCCGGCGTGTGGCATCTGGTGTCGACCGTCGCTGCGACTCTCGGGCCGGACGTCACCGCCGACGCGCTGCTCGACGCCGCTTTCCCGCCCGCGTCGGTCACCGGATGCCCCAAGCTCCGGGCACGAGACCTGCTGCAGGACTGGGAAGAGCTGCCCCGCGGCGTGTACTGCGGCACCGTCGGCATGGCGAGTCCCGTCGCCGGGCTCGAACTGAACGTCGCCATCCGCACCGTCGAATTCGCCGGGAACGAGTGCGCGCTCGGCGTCGGCGGCGGCATCACCATCGATTCCGATCCGGACGCCGAATGGCAGGAATGCCTCGACAAGGCCGCGAGCATCCTGCAGCTCAGTCCCCGCACACGTCCAGTCCCCCGGGCAGCTCGAACTGCAGGAACACTGCGCTGATCTCTCCGGTGGTCGACGAACAGATGCGGTCGGTGATCTCGTCCGCGTCGAGACCCCACGTCCGGATCACGCCGTCGCCACCCGCCGCGGCGACCGTGCCGTCCGGCAGGAACCGCACCTGCCAGCGGCCGACGCCGGTGTCGGTGATCGGACCGCCCATCGCGTGCATCGCCCGCGGAGCCGCCACGTCCCACAACCGGACGGTGCCGTCGTCGCTGCCGCTGGCCACCACGCCACCGCCGGGTGCCACCGACACCGAATAGACGGTCCCGGTGTGTCCCCGCAGCGGTGTGCTCCGCGCGGTGAAACCGCCGTCGTCGCCGCGGTCCCAGATGATCACCGTGTGGTCGTCGCCGCCGGTCGCCAGCACCGAACCGTCCGCACCGAACGCCACGCCGTTGACACCGGCCGTGTGCCCACCGGTCACCGGCACCGCGACCGGCCGGTCCGGGTCCGCGATGTCCCACGCGTAGATCTCTCCGTCCGCGCTCGCGACGACGAGGCTGCGGCCGTCCGGGCTCACCGCGGCGCTGCGCACGAGGTTCGTCGGACCGGTCAACGGAGCGCCGCGCGGCACCGGACGCACCGGATCGGTCACATTCCACAGGGTCACCGACTGGTCGTCCGCGCCGGTTACCAGCGTCCTGCCGTCCGGGGTGAACGCCAGCTCCGAAGTGAACCGGGTACCGAGCCGGACGGGTTCGCCGAGCGGCCGCGGGCGTTCCGGGTCGGCCACGTCCCACAGGCGGACACTGCCCCCGGAGGTGGGAGCGGTCGCCAGGATCGTCCCGGCCGGTGACAATGCGACGACGTTCGCGCCGCCGAGCGGACGCGGCAGGTCGATCGCCGTGGCCTGGCTCCAGCGGCCGCCGTCGTCGATGCGCCACAGGTTCACCACCGAGTCGTAGCCCCCGGTCGCGGCGAGCCTGCCGGACCGGTCGACGGACGGCAGGGTCAGGGCGGCATCGGCGACACCGACGCGTTCGCGCGGCAACGTCCACATCCGGATCTTGGAATCCTGCCCGCCGGTGACGACGGTCCGGCCGTCGGGTGTCACGGTCAACACGGGCAATCCGCCGCCGTTGCCGGTCAGTCCCGGTTTCAGTTCGTCGACGATCCCGGCGACCGGGTCGACGGACCACAACTTCGCGGTGCCGTCCCACGACGCGGACGCGACCGTGCGCCCGTCGGGCAGGAACGTCACCCTCCACACGCCTCCGGTGTGCGCGCGGGTCGGGGCGCCCAGCAGTCGCGGCGCCGCGACGACGGTGGTGTCGAACAGGTGGAGCATGCCGTCGTCGCTGCTCACGACAAGTCTCGTGCCGGTGGGGTCGAAGTCCGCCGAGTGCGCGACGTCGCCGAACCCGGTGAGCGGCGCTCCGATCGGAGTGGGGTCGGTCGGGTCGCTGACGTCCCACAGCCGCACGCTGCGGTCGTCGCTGGTGGTCGCGAGGACCGAGCCGTCGGTCCGGAAGACCGCGGTGCGCACGGCGCCGTCGTGGGCGTTCAGCACGGTCACCGGGAAATCCGGGGTGGTCGTGTCGATGAGCGCGACGGTGCCGTCGTCGTACGGTACCGCCAGCAGCCGGCCGGTCGGCGAGTACCGCACGTTGTGCACGGCGAGGCCCTCGGGCCCGTGGTGTTCGAGCAGCAGGACCGGACGGGCGCGGTCGGTGACATCCCAGATCCACACGCTGCCGTCGCCACCACCGGCGGCGAGGCGCCGGCCGTCGGGACTGAACGACACCGACGCCATGTAGTCGGGCAGCGCGGTCAGCGGCTCCCCGATCGGTTTCGGGTCGGCGCGGTCGGACAGGTCCCACAACCGGACGGAACCGTCGTCGCTGGCCGAGGCGAGGGTGGCTCCGTCCGGTGAGACCGCCACCCCGTACACGGGTCCGGTGTGCCCGTCCAGGGTCCGCGCGAGCGGGGTCCCCTGGGTGGCGACGAGTCGGGAATAAGCGACATCGCTGTCGGGCTGCAGATGGGCCGCGACCAGCGACAGGTCCGCCGATGTCGTCGGATCGTCGTCGCGCATGGCGTCGGCGAGCGCGATGATCTGCTGGAACTCGGCGGCGCTGCGTTCCTCTTCGGCCCGGTTCTTCGCCGTCCACGCCAGCGTGCCCGTGACGAACGAGACGATCGTCGAGATCGCGAGACCGGCGAGAACCATCCGCCGCCACCGCGCGGCCCGTTCGATCTCCCGCCGGGAGGCGGCGAGGAAATCGACGGCGGTGGGGCTCAGGGCCGAGCCCACTTCCCCTCGGCCGTTGCCGACGCGGGTCAGCCGCGCGTCCTGCTCACGGACCAGATCCATGCGTCCGCGCTGGTAGAGCATGCTCTTGTTGCGGCCGGTCTCCACCCAGTTCGCGGCGTCCGCCTCGAGCTGCTGACGCAGTGCCGCCGACGAGCGGTCCTCCTGAATCCAGGACTTCAGGCGCGGCCACGCCTCGATCACGGCGTCGTGGATCAGCTCGGCATGTCCCGCATCGACGACGACCACGCGGGCGGACACGAAATGGTCGAGGACGCGGCTCGCGGTGGCGCGGTCGCCGAGAGCGAGCAGCTGGGCGAGCGGCCGGGCGATCTTCACGTCGGTGCCGGTGTTGGTGACGTACACCAGGTGCACCAGCATCTCCCGGGCCAGCTGCCTGCCTCGATCGTCGAGCTCCTCCCATGCGCGCTCGGCGCTCGCGGCGATCGAACCGCGCACCCCTCCGGTCGCGCGGTAGCCGGCGACGGTGAGGTTCCCGCCCCGGCGGCGATCCCACATGGTGTCGAGCAGGTGCGACAGCAACGGCAGTTCCGTGCCGCTGAGCTCACCCCCGGTGAGCACTCCGAGGTCGTTGAGGATGAGATCGGCCAGGCCGGATTCGAGTTTGACCCCGACGAGCTTGGCCGGTTCGGTGATCACCTCCTCGAGGTTCTCGCGGCGCAGCGGTCGCACCGTCTTGGTGCGGCGTTCGAGCGCGCGGGCCAGAACCGGATAGGACACCGCCTGCTCGTAGAAGTCCGAGCGCATCGTCGCCACGACGGTAGCCGGGGCGTCCTCGTGCTCGACGGTGGTCGAGGCCCGTTCGAGGACCCCGAGAAACTGGGAGCGTTCGTCGCGGTCGTCGCACTGGGTGAACAGTTCCTCGATCTGGTCGACGACGATCAGCAGCGACGAACACCCCATGCGGGTGGCCGCCGCCCGGATCGCCCGCTGGACGGCGACGGCGTCGGCACGCTGCGCGGCGGGGTCGGCGAGTTCGGGGATCGCCTCGGCGAGACGGCCGAGCGGGTGTCGCCCCGGGGTGAGCACGACGGGGCGCTGGTCACCGTCCCCGCACAGTTCCGGGATCAGCCCCGCCTGCACGAGCGACGACTTGCCGACGCCGGATGCCCCGGTCACGATCACCGGTCCGTGCCCGTGCGCCGCGACGGTGATGTCGGCGAGTGTGCGCACGCTCTCGGCGCGGCCGAAGAACAGCCACGCATCCTTCTCCCGGTACGCGGACAGTCCCCGGTACGGGCGCACTCCGGCCTGGGGCACCGGTGCAGGCTCGGGTGTTTCGGCCGTCCGGCCCGGTCCCGACGACGTTCCGCGGGCGCAGTCCCACCAGTTCTGCCACTGCTTCAGCGAGTAGAGGCCGGGGGTGGGCGGTTCGGGGTTCAGGGCGCGGGCCGCCCGGACGAGTGCGACGAGCACGGGACGCACGGTCTCGAAGCTGGCGGGCAGACGCTTCCCGGAACGCCAGTCGCTGAGCCGCTGCACGGACACCGTGCGGTCGCTGCCCATGGCCCGGGCGAGGGCCGCGGATTCCGTTTCTACCTTCTTCAGGGGCGGCCGGCCCGCGGCGGCGAAGAGCATGCGCAACTGGTCCGCGAAGAACTGCCGAGGGTCGGGTTCGTCGCGGCCGTCGTCCTCTGCCATCCGCTTCCGCACCTTCCGGTTCGTCGGAGATTCCCCTGGGATTCCAGGAAAACTCCGCTGCGGAAAATTTCCTCACCCACTGTGACCTGGGATGATATCCGTTCCGCAGGGTCCGGTAGTTGGTCGGGTCGCATTTCGGCGGAAGAGTGGTCACCGAAGCGAGAACGGTCTCGCTACCAGCGTGGCCCCACGCCGGTGGGAATTGAAGTTCGAGGGGTAGTTCCTGTCGGCGTGGGGAAGCGGTGGATCGGGTCCTGAGGGTGACCATGATCAGAATCGTCGACCGGATTTCCGGCTGGGTGCCCCCGTCGTTCGTCGTAGCAGGTACGGTCGCTGCGTCGGTGGTGCTGATACTCGCGCTCGCCTAGGCGCACAGGGCTGCGCCACCCCGCCCGTTGCCGGGCGGGGTGCACACGAGGGTCTCGGAGCCGGTTCGGCTCCTTACACAGACCCGGGCATCCGGGTCAGCGCGTCGGTGTCATGCGACGCGAGCGCCCCATGAGATCGGTTCCCATCGCGGCGGTCGCGAGACCCAGCAGGCAGATCACGATGCCGCAGACGACGTTGGACCAGATCATCCCGGTGGTGGTGGTCACGCCGGCGACCACCCACGGGGAGACGATCAGCCAGACCCCGAGCAACGGTGCCACGAACGTCATCCCGTGGGTGCGGGCGAGCGCCGAGCCGAATGCGACTGCCAGCAGGGCGACGGCGAGGCCGGTGAACAGGTTGCTCATCGTCAGGTTCATCTCGCCGCTGAAGCCGACGATCCAGGCGGAGCACGCCGCGTAGAGACCGGCGATCATCAGCAGTCCGTCGGCCACCTGCGCCGGGGGCTGTTCGGCCGCCATGTCGTAGCGCGCGCGCATTTCGAGAATGTCCGGGTGGGTGCGCATCGCATCGTGTGCAGATGTCGACATCGTTCTCATCTCCCTGGCCGACGCACAGGACCGCGGCCTTGTGCGCCGTATCGGTCGTTGGACGGGGAAGATTGCTCAGCGATCAGGAGGATCGCGAAGGAAGCAGATCACCCATAGACGCCTCCGGAGTCCGTTGTGTGGTAATTCAATTCCACACCTCACTGCGCCCGAGCGAAAGGGGTACGCGGCCCCGCTCGGCGATGCGGCGGCGCCGCTCAGTCGCGCGCCGCGTGTTCGGCCGCGGCCTCGTCCTCCAGGTCCTTGCGGAACGCGGCGTACCGGGCCCGATGCTCCGGACGACGACGGATCAGCGCCCACGCGACCGCCAGCACCACGAACCAGATCGGGGTCACCATCAGCGCCTCGCGGGTGTCCGTCTCCTGGGTGAGCGCCCAGACGATGAACGCGAAGAAGGCGTAGACGACCCACACCATCGGCACACCGCCGGGCATCTTGAACGTCGACGCCGCGTGCAGGTCCGGACGGCGCTTCCGGTACCGCAGGTAGCTCGCCAGGATGATCGACCACACGAACATGAACAGCAGCGCCGAGATCGTCGTGACGAGGGTGAACGCCTCGATGACCGAGTCACCGGCGAACAGCAGCACGATCGCGGACAGCAGGAACATGCACGAGAACATCAGCGCGTTCGCCGGGACCCGGCGCCGGTTGAGTCTGCCCAGCGCCGCCGGCGCGTCACCCTCCTGCGCGAGCCCGTACACCATCCGCGACGTCGAGTAGATGCCCGAGTTCGCGGACGACGCCGCCGACGTGAGCACGACGAAGTTGATGACCGACGCGGCGATACCGAGGCCGGCGAGGGTGAACATCGCCACGAACGGGCTGCGACCGGCCTCGATCTCCCGCCACGGCGTCACCGCCATGATGACGACCAGCGCGGCGACATAGAACAACAGCACGCGGATCGGGATCGAGTTGATCGCCTTCGGGAGGTTCTTCTCCGGGTCCTTGGCCTCGGCGGCGGTGGTACCGACCAGCTCGATCCCGACGAACGCGAACACCGCGATCTGGAAACCGGCGACGAACCCCATCGGGCCGGTCGGGAAGAACCCGCCGTCGTTCCACAAGTTGTCGAAACCGGCGGTCGCACCGTTGGGGGCCGTGAAGCCGTCGATGATCATGACCAGGCCGACCACGATGAGACTGACGATCGCGACGATCTTGATGAGGGCGAACCAGAACTCGGTCTCGCCGAAGGCTCGCACGGTCGGCAGGTTCAGCAGCAGCAACGCCAGGATCGCCGCCAGGGCGGGAATCCACAGCGGCACGTCCGACCACCAATAACGCACGTAACCGGAGATCGCGACGATGTCGGCGATGCCGGTGACGATCCAGCAGAACCAGTACGTCCAGCCCGTGAAGAACCCGGCCCACGGCCCCAGCAGGTCGGCCGCGAAGTCCGCGAACGACTTGTAGTGCAGGTTCGACAGCAACAGCTCGCCCATCGCCCGCATGACGAAGAACAGCATGAACCCGATGATCATGTACACGAAGATCACCGACGGACCGGCCAGGGAGATCGTCTTGCCCGACCCCATGAACAGTCCGGTTCCGATGGCACCACCGATCGCGATGAGCTGGATGTGCCGGTTGGACAGCTGCCGCGAAAGATGCGGTTCGTCGGTCGACAGGGGTTCGGGTGGAGCACTCACTGCGACGAGTCTACGGACGGGTTCATTCCTGCCGTGAGGCGAGTACCGCGTCGTACAGCTCGCGCTTCGAGACACCGGCGGTCGCGGCCTGCCCGCACGCGTCCTTCAGGCGCATCCCGCTCGCCACGAGGCGTTCGACCTCCTCGACGAGATCGGCGGGGTCGGCGACCTGCTGCGATGCCCCTTCGAGCACCACGGTGATCTCGCCGCGGGCACCGTCGACGGCCCAGTCCGCGAGCTCGGCGAGTGTGCCGCGCCGCACCTCCTCGTAGGTCTTGGTCAGCTCCCGGCACACCGCGGCGCGGCGGTCGCCGCCCAGCACCGCGACCGCGTCGGCCAGGCACGCCGCCAGCCGGTGCGGCGCTTCGAAGAACACCACCGCGCGCGGTTCCGTCACGAGCGTCTGCAGCCAGGCGCGGCGCGGACCGGACTTGCGCGGCGGGAAACCGTCGAAGCAGAACCGTTCGACGGGCAGCCCCGACAGTGCGAGCGCCGTGGTCACCGCGGACGGGCCGGGCAGGCACGTGACGGGCAGATCCGCGGCGACGCACGCGGACACCAGCCGGTACCCGGGGTCGCTGACCGACGGCATGCCCGCGTCGGTGACCAGCAGCACGGTCAGTCCCGACTCGATGTCCGCGATCAGCGCCGGGGCGCGCGTGACTTCCACCTGGTCGTAGAAGCTGACGACGCGACCGGTGATGGTCACCCCGAGGGCCGCAGCGAGCGACCGGGTGCGGCGGGTGTCCTCGGCGGCGACGACGTCGGCCGTCGCGAGGGCTTCGCGGAGCCGGCTCGAGGCGTCGCCGATGTCGCCCATCGGCGTGGCCGCCAGCACGAGCCGTCCTTGTCCCGGGTTCTCTGCCTGCATGCGTATCAGCCTACGATCGGACCGTGACCGTGACGGACGAGCGCCCCGCCGAGGCCCCCGACCGTCGCCTGCTGAGTCCCGGGCCGCTGGTGCCCCCGGTCGATCCGGGTCCCACCGACCGCGCCCGCGGCTGGGTGGTGACCCTGTTCGTCACCGCGCTCGCCGCGATCACCCGGTTCGCGATGCTCCACTACCCCACCGACGCGAAGACGCCGGTGTTCGACGAGAAGCACTACGTGCCGCAGGGCTGGCAGGTGCTCACCGGCGGCTGGATCGAGGACAACCCCGGCTACGGGCTGGTGGTGCATCCACCGGTCGGGAAACAGCTCATCGCGCTCGGCGAGGCCCTGTTCGGTTACAACGGGTGGGGCTGGCGGTTCTCGTCGGCGGTCGCCGGCACGATCCTGGTGCTGCTGGTGGTGCGCATCGTGCGGCGGCTGACCCGGTCGACACTGCTCGGCGCGCTCGCCGGGGTGCTGCTCGTCGTCGACGGGGTCACGTTCGTCTCGTCCCGGATGGGGATGCTCGACGTCTTCCAGGCGATGTTCGTCGTCGGTGCGTTCGGTTGCCTGATCGTGGACCGCGACGACGTGCGTGCCCGCATGGCGCGGGTGGCCGCGGAGGACCGCATCGGGGTCAGTACCTGGGGTCCGCGGCTCGGGGTCCGCTGGTGGCGGTTCGGCGCGGGTGTGCTGCTGGGCCTGGCCGTCGGCACCAAGTGGTCCGGGGTCTATTTCATCGCGTTCTTCGGGTTGATGTCGGTGGCGTTCGACGTCGCCGCGCGCCGCGCCTACGGGGTGCGGCGGCCGTGGGTGGGCACCGCGCTGCGCGATATCGGTCCGGCGCTGTACGCGCTGGTGCTGATCCCGCTGGGTGTGTATCTGGCGAGCTACTGGGCGTGGTTCGCCAGTGAAACGGGGGTGGACCGGCACGCGGTGGGCACGAAGATCGGCACCGACGGCCCGTTCTCGTTCGTGCCGGATTCGCTGCGGTCGCTGTGGTACTACAGCGCGAACGTGCTCGAGTTCCACTCCGGACTGACCAATTCGGCGGGCAACCACCATCCGTGGGAGTCGAAGCCGTGGACGTGGCCGATGGGCCTGCGGCCGATGCTGTACTACTTCGCCGAGGGCGACCGCATCCGCGGGTGCGGCGAGGAACAATGCGTCAAGGCCGTGATGCTGATCGGCACGCCCGCCCTGTGGTGGGTGTCGCTGGCGATGGTCGCGTGGGGGCTGTGGCAGATCGTGGTGCGACGCGACTGGCGGTGGGCGGCCGTGCTCACCGGCTACGGCGCGGCACTGCTGCCCTGGTTCGCGACCCTCGACCGGCAGATGTACTACTTCTATGCGGTGCCGTTGGCGCCGTTCCTGGTGATGGGCGTGGCGCTCGTGCTCGGAGACGTGCTCGGCCCGGCCCGGGCGTCGCGGGAAAGACGCTCGACGGGCCTGCTCGTCGTGTGCCTGTACGTGGGTCTGGTGGTCGCGAACTTCGTGTGGTTGTGGCCGATCCTGACGGCGCTGCCGATCACGGTTGCCGAGTGGCACGACCAGCTGTGGCTGCCGAGCTGGCGCTGACCGCGCCCGGTACCGGTCCGCCCGATACCGGTTTGCTCAGTACCAGTCGTCGAACAACGCCGTGTCCGGTGTGCCGGGCCGGCGATCGTCCTCGGTGTAGTGGACGCCCCCGAAGTTCGTGGCGACCCGCCGGGCCACCGCAGGCATGAGCCGGCGCATCGCATCGATCCGCTCCTCCAGGTGGGCCGGGTCGAACGGCGCCGCCGGGATCTCCCCGGTCCCGACCAGCCGGTCCTCGACGACCAGCGCGCGCACGCCCGGCCCGCCGCGCAACCCGTCGACCCAGTGCGCGGCGCCGGTCCGATCGGCGATCCGGTGCAGCAGCGGGATCCACACCCGCACCGCGGGAACGGTGCGGTCGACGATCACGAAGATCACCTGCGAGTCGAGCACCAGCACGAAGTCGCCGTCGGCGTCGATGCTGGCGGGCCGGCCCAGCACGTGGGCGAGCGCGTCGCCCACGCGGCCGCGCAGCTCGTCGTACCATTGCCCGCCGTCGACACCCGGATACGGCCCGACCTGCACGAACGCCGGCTCGACGACGTCCCACCGGTCGCGCAGCACGCCCACCACCCAGGACGCGACGGCATCGGGGTCGCCGATCGTCGACGGCGTGTCGGGCGGGCACTGTCGCGGCGCGGACGACCCGCACTCCCACGGCGGGGCGAGCATGCGGGCGCCGACCCCGAGACCGGGGCGGTTCTCGATCCGCACCCCCGCGGCCGGTGTCAGCGCCGTGTCCGCGCGTAGCTCCAGACTGTCGCCGAGGGGCAGTTCGGCGATGCTCCTGGCCATCTGGGTCCGGAACCTGGCCCAGGCGAGCTCGACCGATTCGTCGAAGTGGCCGATGTCGTTCACGAACATCTCCTCTCGCAGTGAAACCGCGGGCAGCGTCACGGTACTGCGAGGGTCCGACAATCAGGTGGCGGCGCGCGTGCCGCGGAGCCACCGATCGCGGGTACGAGGCATCCCGCTGGCGCCGTCCGCGGTGGGACGCACCGCGAGGACCTGATGGACGGTGAGCCGGTTCGGTGCTTCGAACCCGAGGGCGCTCGCCGTCAGGTACAGCAGCCAGGTGCGGGCCCGTTCCTCACCGGCCAGCCGCACCGCCTCGTCCCACGATCCGAGCAGGTTCGACACCCAGGCGCGCAGGGTCAGCGCATAGTGTTCGCGCAGCGATTCGCTGTCGCGCACCTCGATTCCGGCTCGTTCGAAGGCGTCGATCGTCCTGCTGAGCGGCAGCACCTCGCCGTCCGGGAAGATGTAGTGGTCGATGAACGACGGGGCACGACCGGGCTTGTCCGGCAACGACCGCACCCGCGCGATCGCGTGGTTGAGCAACCGGCCGCCGGGCCGCAGCAGGGCGTGCAGCTCCGCGGCGTACAGCGGCAGGTTCACCAGCCCCACGTGCTCGGACATGCCGACGCTCGCGATCGCGTCGAAGGGACCGTCGTCGATGTCGCGGTAGTCCTGCAACCGGATCTCGATCCGATCGGACAATCCGGCCTCGGCGATCCGTTTCGTCGCCAGGTCGCGCTGTTCGCGGCTGACCGTCACCCCGACCACGTCGACTCCGTAGTCGCGGGCGGCGTGCATCGCCAGCGAACCCCAGCCACAGCCGACGTCGAGCAGCCGCATCCCCGGAGCAAGTCCCAGCTTGCGGCACACCAGATCGCACTTGTCGCGCTGTGCGGTGTCCAGCCGGGCGTCGTCGTCCACCCAGTAGCCGCACGAATAGACCATGGTCGAGCCGAGGAACAGCCGGTAGAAGTCGTTGCCGACGTCGTAGTGGTGCGACACCACGAGCGAGTCGCGGTCGCGGCTGTGCCGGATCCCCCGGCGGCGGCGGATCTCGACGGCGGGTGGTCGCGGCGGCGGCCCGACCGCGCCGAGCCGCACAAGAGTCGCCGCGGCACGCGCGAGGGTGCGGGGGCGCAGGCCGGCGAGCCGATGGTCCCCGATCCGGTCGACCACTTCCGGGATGCCTAGCAGGGGGAACAGATCGTCGACGTCGAGATCACCGGAGATGTAGGCGCGGGTCAGGCCGAGTTCGTTGGGCGCCCACAGCATGCGACGCAGGGCGCGACGGCGGTTCACGACGACACGCGCGGCCGCGTCGGGCGGGCCGGCCTCGGACCCGTCCCAGCAGCGGACACGGACGGGTAGGTCGACACCGATCAGGGCTTCGAAGGCCGACAAGAGCCGGGGTGCTGCCGACTTCATGATCATCACTGTCGCGCACCGGCCACGGCGGCGCACGGTGAACGATCAACCTTTCTCGACCGACTCCGGCGGCGCCGCAAGGACCCCCACGGTCCGGCCCCGCTCGACCATGTCGACGATCGCGAATCCCGCCTCCGACAGCAGGGCGCTGATCCGCATCGAGATCGGTCCGGTCGCGGTGCCCGGCGGGGGTTCGTCGAACACCCACAGTTCACCGCCGGGGCGCAGCAGCGCGGCCGCTGCGGCGGGCACGGCCGGGTCGCCGGAACGGAAAGCGGGCACATCGATCGCGAAGATCAGGTCGAACGGACCGCCATCGACGTCCGGGAACCGGGCCACCCGCAACTCGACCCCGGCCGCCGCCTCGTTGCGCCGACGCGCGCGGTCGATCTGCGTCGCCGAACCGTCCACCCCGAGGATCGTGCCGTCGGGGCCGATGCGCTCGTGCACCAGCGACACGGCCACTCCTCCCCCGCATCCGATCTCGAGCACCCGCATGCCGGGACGCGGGGCCATCGCCTCGACCGCGAACGCGATACGGTCCGGGACGGCGGTCATCCGGTGCGCCGCAGCGTCGGCCGGCGCCCGCCGAGGAGCGGATCTCGCGACAGGTCACGGTAGAGGGAGATGCACAACCCGACCATGACGACCACGAACGGTGCCGCGGCGATGATCGTCATGGTCTGGAGAGCACCGAGCGCTTCCGACCCGCCGGTCCACAGCAGTAGCGCGGCCACCCCGCCGGTGAGCGCGCCCCAGAACACGACGATCCATCGGCCGGGCGAGAGCGTCCCGCGTTGGGTGAGGGTGCCCATCACCATCGACGCGGCATCGGCACCCGAGACGAAGAAGATCGCGACGAGCAGCATCACGACGAACGTCGACACCCCGACGAGCGGCAGGTTGCCGAGCATCCCGAACAACTGCCCCTCGAGGCTGCCTGCGCCGGCGATGTCGTGGCCGTCCTGCTGCTGGCCGATGGCCGCCCCGCCGAACACCGCGAACCACAACAGGCTCACGATGCTGGGCACGATGATGACACCGACGACGAACTGGCGGATGGTCCGGCCCCGGCTGATGCGGGCCAGGAACATGCCGACGAACGGGGTCCACGAGATCCACCACGCCCAGTAGAAGATCGTCCACGACGAAAGCCATTCGCCCGCTTCGGCGCTCGAGGCGGCAGTGCGTGCGGACATGCGAGCCAGGTCCGAGGCGTAGGCGCCGAGGGTCGTCGGGATCAGGTTGAGGATCAGCACCGTCGGCCCCAGCACGAACACGAACAGCGCGAGGCTCAGCGCCAGCACCATGTTGATGTTCGACAGCCACTGGATGCCCTTGGCGACGCCGGACACCGCCGAGGCGATGAACGCGCACGTCAGGATCGCGACGATCGCGACGAGCAGCAGGACGCCGGTCTCCTCCATCCAGCCCGTGACCTCGAATCCGGAACCGATCTGCAGGGCTCCGAGCCCGAGCGAGGCGGCGGTGCCGAACAACGTCGCGTACAGCGCGAGGATGTCGATGACCTTGCCGAGCGGGCCCTCCGCGCGGCTGCCGAGCAGCGGCACGAACGCCGAGCTGATCAGCTGCTTCCGGCCTTTGCGGTAGGTGCCGTACGCGATCGACAGACCCACGACCGCGTAGATCGACCACGGGTGCAGACTCCAGTGGAACATGGTCGTGGCCATCGCCGGTCCGGCGCCACCGGCGCTGCGGGGCGGCGGCGTCACGAAGTGCGAGAGCGGTTCGGCGACCCCGTAGAACATCAGGCCGATGCCCATGCCGGCGCTGAACATCATCGCGATCCAGCTCACCGTGCGGAACTCGGGCTTCTCGCCGTCCTTGCCGAGCGGAATCGTCCCGTACCTGCTCATCGCGAGCCACAGCGCGAAGATCACGAATCCGCTGGCGGTGAGGACGAACAGCCAGCCGAGGTCCACGACGAGCCAGTCCAGTACCCGGCCGGTCACCGTGTTCAGGTTCTCGGGGGCGGTCAGGCCCCACACGACGATCGCGACGACCAGGGCCGCGGCGACACCGAACACGACGCGGTCCGTCGAGGGTCGCCGGTCCCGGTCCGCCGCGGGTGACGCCGGACCGGGTGGGCCGACGCCGGGTGGTGTCTGCGGCCGGGGCGTCCCGGGCGCAGCAGTCGAACCGGTTCGATCCGCAGGCACGGCCATGGATCAACGCTCGCCCTCGAACGGGTGCGGCGCAAGCACCTGCGACCGGGAAAGGTCCTCCCGAACCGGTCGTTTCCGACTCGGGGAACGAATCGGACACTCGGGAGGTGTCAGGCTCCGCGGACCGCGGCGACCACGAACTCGAGGATCTCGTCGTCCGACATGCCGAGGGCCCGCAACTCCGCGACGTAGGCGGTGGTCGCGCGCTGGGCGAGGGTGAGCGTCGGATCACCCGACGCGGCCGTCGCGACGAACGTGCCCGCGCGCCCGCGCGTCTCGAGGACCCCGGCCTGTTCGAGTTCCCGATAGGTCTTCGCGACGGTGTTCGGCGCGATCCCGAGATGCTCGGCGAGAGCGCGCACGGTCGGGAGTTTGGTGCCGGCGATCAGTTCGTCGCGGCGGACCAGCTCGACGATGCGACGGCGCAACTGTTCGAACGGTGGGGTCTGAGAGCTCTGGTCGATGGCGATGTCGAGCACGCGAGCAATGTACCAGCGCACAACGCACCGGCCCCGGGCATGCTGCCCGGGGCCGGTGGGAAGTGCGTATGGAGTGTGACCGATCAGACACGCGCCTTGTCGTGATCGTCGTCGTCCGAACCCTTCGCGTACGTGCCCTTCTCGAGCAGGTCGCGGATCTGGATGAGCAGGTCCGTCTCGCTCAGCGGCTTGTCCTCGGACTCCTTCGGCGGAGCGAAACGGTTCTTCGCGGCGTTGACCGGGACGATGAGCACGAAGTACACGACCGCGGCGATGATCACGAAGTTGATCACCGCGGTGACGACCGCACCGATGTTGATGAAAGTCTCAGGGCTGGAAGTGATCTGGAATCCCCAGCCGTACTCGTTGGCACCACCGACCGCCGCGACGAGCGGGTTGACGATGTTGTTGGTGAACGCGGTGACGATCGCGGTGAACGCGGCACCGACGACGACGGCGACCGCCAGTTCCACCACGTTCCCACGCAGCAGGAAATCCCTGAACCCCTTGAGCATGTACCCGGCTCCTCCCAATCGGCATTACGCATGTATTGACGGCGGAAAATCGTAGGGGGCGGGCGGGCAACCTTCAAACGGGACATGCCACGGGTGACGGCGAACACGGCAAGCATTGCAGGGACGCCCGATGCGGCACGCGGCACAATAACGGCCATGGCCAAGACCGCGACGATCTACCACAACCCGCGCTGCAGCACGTCCCGCAACACCTTGAAGGTCCTCCAGGAGGCCGGCCTCGAACCGACCGTCGTCAAGTACCTCGAGACCCCGCCGTCCCGCGACGGCCTGCGCAAGCTGCTCGACGATGCGGGCCTGAAGCCCAGCGAGGCGATCCGCCGGAAGGAAGCGCTGTTCACCGAACTGAACCTCGCCGACGCGTCCGAGGACGAACTGATCGATGCGATGGTCGACAACCCGATCCTCATCGAGCGGCCGATCGTCGTCACCGACAAGGGCACCGTGCTCGCGCGCCCGGTCGACAAGGTCCGCGAGATCCTCTGACGGCACGCGCCCACGTCTCCGGCCGGAGACGTGGGCGTTCTTCTCGGACTACGCGTCGTTCTACTCGGACTGTGCGTGCCGGCCCGCCCGGCTGCCCCGGTACGCGGCCCGGCGCGCCGCAGCGATCCACCCCGGCCACATGTCCACCTCGGCCGGGCAGTTGAGCACCGGATCGAACGCGGGTCGCTCACCGTCACCCGGCAGTGTCTCCACGACGAGCTGCCCGGCGGGTGCCACCTCGCCTCCCGCAGATTTCAGCGACAACCCGAAGCGCAACGTGCCGCTGTCGGCCAGCGCGTCCGCATCCGCCGACTCCGGGAGCCCGGCTTCCGGTTCCGCCACCACCCATCGCAGATCCGGGTGCTCGCGCGTGCGGAACGCGGTGACGCTGCTGTAGTGGGCGCCCGACCAGCTCCGCGCCGGCGACAACAGCACGGGCACACGCCCGTGTGCGGTGACCAGCAGGATGTCCCACGGCCCGACGCTCAGGTGCAGCCGCACCGCCACGCCGAGGAAGTCGGGAAGCATTGCGGGAAGCCCGATTCCGCGGGACAACCGGACAGTGACCGGCACCTGCCCCTGCGTCGGCCACCAGCTCGACACCAGCTCGGCGTGCCCCCGAGCGAGAACGCCGTGCGGATGGAAGATGCGCGCGTGCCGCACCGCCGAGGCCGCCGCGAACGGCGCCTCGAGGACCGCGTCGAGCTGTTTCATCCCACCCAGATACCCACCCGACGCGGTTTCAATCACCCGCCCCTTGTCCCGAGCGCACCCGCCCCCTTTCCCGAGCGCCCACCTCCTTTTCCCGAGCGCCCGCCCCCTTGTCCCGAGCGAATGTATCGCTCGGTCGGTTGAAGGAGACGAGCGATACATTCGCTCGGAAGAAGTAAAGGGGCGGAGGGTCAGAGCACGGCCCGTGCGAGCGGGCACGACATGCACCGCGGCCCGCCCCGGCCCGATCCCAGTTCCGACCCGGCGATCCGCAGCACCTCGATACCCGCTGCCTCGAGCCGCGCGTTCGTCTCGACGTTCCGCTCGTACGCGACGACCACTCCCGGCGCGACCGCGAGGGTGTTGTTGCCGTCGTCCCACTGTTCCCGTTCGGCGACGACCGAGTCCAGGCCGGTGTCGATGACACGGAGCTTGTCGATACCCATCGCCTCGGCCGCGGCCTCGAGGAACGGTCGCGGCCCGCCGATGCGGGCGTCGCCGTCGTCCCGGCGGATCGTGAAGGCCTCGAGCGTGTCCCGGATCGCCGGATACATGACGACCGCGTCGATGTCGACCATCGTGCACACGGTGTCCAGGTGCATCGACGCCCGCTGCTGCGCGATCGGCACCGCCAGCACCGTGTGTGCCAGGCCGTCCTCGAACACACTGCGCGCCAACGCTTCCGCACCGGCCGGTGAGGTGCGCTCCCCCACGCCGACGGCGATGACCCCCGGCGCGAGCAGCAGCACGTCGCCGCCTTCGACGGGCGCGGTGTGCGATTCGTAGGCGCGGCGCACCCCGAGGAACCGTGGGTGGAACGCGTAGATGAGGTCGGTGAGCGAGGCCTCGCGCCGACGGGCGGGCAGCGCGAGCGTCGGGATCGCGACGCGCGGCCCGATCCAGAACGACGAGTCGCGGGTGAACAGCAGATTCGGCAGGGGATCGATCACGAAGTCGCCGCCGTGGTGCATGAGCCGCACCAGCGACGGCGGGCCTGCCGTGCCGATTTCGGGCAGTTCGTCGAACGTCATTCCCGCGACCAGAATCCGGGTCAGTTCCGGGGCCGGCAGCGTCCGCAGGTGCGCGGCCAGGTCCTGCGCGAGCGCGTGCCCGAGCCTGCGCGGGTCGACGGCCGAGGAAATCCCCTGGATGCGCGCGGCGCCGCTGACCTCGAGGGTTTCGCGGAGCAGATCTGCGAGCAGCAGCACCTCGACCCCACGGCTGCGCAGCAGCTCGGCGAAGGCGTCGTGTTCCTCCTGGGCGCGCGCCACCCACGGCAACGCGTCGAACAGCAACTGGTCGTTGTTGCGGGGCGTCAGCCGCTCGAGTTCCGCACCGGGCCGGTGCAGCAGGACCGTCGTGAGGGCCCCGACCTCGGAATCGACACACAACTGCGCATTCATGCGTCAACGGTAGTGCCGCTGCCCGGCGGGTGGGAGGATCGACGTGCCCATACGCGAGCGAGGAGCACCACACGTGACGGATTCGGACCCGCTCGGCGAACTTGCACCGTTCGCCGGCCGATGGGTCGGCAGCGGCGACGGCCACTACCCCACCATCGACGACTTCGCCTACGACGAGACGATCGAGTTCACGTCGATTCCCGGAAAACCGTTCCTGATGTACGTCAGCCGCACCCGTGCCCGCGACGACGGGCGCCCGCTGCACACCGAGAACGGCTACCTGCGCCGCAGTGGTCACGAAGTGGAACTTCTGGTGTCGCAGCCCACCGGCTTCGTCGAGATCCAGCGGTCGCGGCTCACGCACGGCGTCCTCGATTTCACCGCCGTGCATCTCGAGCGGTCACCGGACGCGAAGCCCGTGCACGAGCTGCGCCGCCGGTTCGTCCTCGACGGCGACACCCTCACCTACGACCTGTGGATGGCGCACGACTCGACGCCGCTGACCCATCACCTGCACGCTCAACTCGCGCGGCACACGACGAGCTAGACCCGGTGTGCCGTTGTGGCGGTGGGAGGCGCCACAAAGGCACACGGGGCGCGAAGCGCCCGGCCGCTCACACCGGCGGCAGCAGCACCTTGCTGAAGTAGTCGTTGGCCTTCTGCATCGTGTACTCGTACGGGGGCGCGAACTTGCGGGCCCACCAGTAGCCGAACCTGATGTCGAACGACGTGTAGACCAGGAATCGGTTGCGCTTGACACCGGCGAGGATCCGCTTCGCCGCCAGCTCCGGGGTGATCCCGTGCGCCGAGAACCTGCGGGTGAATGCCTGGATGCGCGGATCCTTGCGGTCGAACCCGGCGATCTCGGCGGCGTCGACGAGGGGCGTGCGCACCGCACCGGGCACCACGAGGCTCACCCCGATCCGGTGCCGTTTCAGGTCGTGGCGCAACACCTCGGAGACACCGCGCACCCCGAACTTCGCGGCGCTGTACGCGGCGTGCCACGGAAGCGCGAGCAGTCCGGCCGCGGAGGACACATTGACCAGCTGCCCGCCACGGCCCGCCTCGATCATCGACGGTACGAAGCACTCGATGACGTGGATGGGCCCCATCAGATTGACGTCGACCATCTTCTTCCAGTGCCGGTGCTCGAGGTTTTCGACGGTGCCCCACACCGACGTGCCGGCGATGTTCATCACGACGTCGACGCTGCCGAACCGCTCGTGGACCTCGTCGGCGAAGGCCCGCACGGCCTCGAAATCCGTGATGTCGAAGGCGCTGTGGTGCAGGACCTCTCCGCCGCGGGAACCGATGAGCGCCACCACGTCGTCGAGGCCCGCCTCGTCGATGTCGGTGAGCAACAGACGAGCGCCCTCGTCCGCGGCGGCGATCGCGACCGCCCTGCCGATACCGCTCGCAGCACCGGTGACGACGGTCAGTGCCCCCTTGAACGACTTGATCCCCAACTCGTCTCCTCAGTCACGAAGGTGCGGAGTCGCCAGCCTACGTGACCCCCGAGCGCTACGCAGGACCGCTCGGACGCCGTGGGCGCGGCGTCAGCGAGAGGCCCGCGGGCGAGAGACTGAGCCGTTCGTGGATGCGCAGCCGATAGCCGGGATCGGGCACGAGATCGTACTCGCGCAGGATCGTGCCGAGCACGAGAACTGCTTCGTGCACTGCGAATTGCCGTCCGATACAGGCCCGGGCACCGGTGCCGAACGGCTTGTAGACGTGCGGTGGGCGCAGCCGGATCCGATCGGGAAGAAACCGGTCCGGATCGAATCGGTCGGGGTCGTCGCCCCACACCGGATCACGGTGCAGCGCAAGCACGAGAACCACGACCCAGTCGCCGGCCTGCATGCTGTACCGGCCGCCGAGCACGGTGTCGGTGCGAGCCTCGCGGGCGAACGCCGGAACCGGGGGCCACAACCGCAGTGTCTCGTCGACGATCCGTCGGAGCAACCTCAGCTTGGGCACCTGCTCGAATTCGGGGGTCCCGCTGCCCCACACCGCGTCGACCTCGGCACGGGCCGACGCATACAACTCCGGATCCTGCGAGAGATAGTGCAACGCGAACGCGAGCAGAGCGGCGGTGGTCTCGTGCCCGGCGAGCAGGAACGTCAGCGCCTGGTAGCGGATGTTGTCGCGGTCCAGGCGGTTCGGGTCGTCCCGGCGGGCCGCGTCGAGCATGATCTCGAGCAGATCGGTGTCCGGCGCGGGACCGGACCGGACTCGCGCGCGAATGATCTCGTCGATCGAGTCGTGCAGGAACGCCAGATCGGCGGCGTTCCTGCGATCCGCGAACCCGTAGGCGATGCGGCGCAGCCCCGGGACGTTCCGCAGCGTCCGGCGCTGAGCATGAACGAGGCTCCGGGCCATCGCCGCGCGTGCGGGATGGGCACTGGCACGGTCGAACGAGCCGAACGAGTGCCCGAGTCCTGCCCGCCCCACGGTCTCGAACGCGACCTTGATCATGTCCTCGACCACGTCGACCGGCCGGCCGGCGCTCCGGTTCCAGTACCCGACCAGGTCGGACGCGACATCGCACATCACCGCGTGATAGCTGCGCATCGCCGACCGGGTGAACGCCGGCGTCAGCAGCGCATGGGCACGGGCCCAATTCTTTTCGTGGTTGTAGGCGGTGAACAGTGCGTCGCCACCGATCCCGCGTAGTGCCTCCACACCCGGCGCGACGTGCTTGGCGAATCGCGTCTCGTCGGACAACTCGGCGACCAGGTCGACTCCCGACACCAGGACGAAGCGGTGCCCGAGGGCGCGTCGCTCGAAGATCGGCCCGAGCCGGCGACTCATCGTCCAGGAATCCTGGATGGCTCGGTGCGGTGACACCCCGAGCACGTCCCCCAGTATCGGCACCCGCCACCGTGGGTGCGGCAGACCGGTCGATTCCATGGTCAGTGCGACCATCGGAGCCCCTTCCCCCTGCAAGTCCGGACCCGGCTCTCGAGGACGGTACGCGGCTTTCCAAGAGCAGAGAGGCGCATTCCGCCATTTCGTCCTGAATTCACCCCCGGCGCCGGTAGCCTGGGCCCACCTTCGCCCCTGCCATCCGAGGACGGCCACATGGCGTCAGACCTATGGGTTGTGATCCCGGCCTACAACGAGGCCCCCGGCATCACAGCCACCCTCACCGCACTCCGGCACCAGCGCAATCGCGAGTTCCGCGTGGTCGTCGTCGACAACGGCTCGACCGACTCCACCGTCGAGGTCGTCGACGAATTCGCCTCCGCACACCCGGACCTGGACCTCACCCTGATCCACGAACCGCAGAAGGGCACCGGAGCCGCCGCGGACACCGGCATGCGCTACGCCATCGAGGCGGGGGCCGTGCGGCTGGCACGGACCGACGCGGACTGCGTGCCCGAACCCGACTGGACCGAGCAGATCGAGGCGGCCTTCGACGGCGGCCTGCGCAGCATCGCGGGACAACTGCTGCCCCGCACCGACGAGGGCCTGTCCCCCGCCCGGCTGGTGCTCATGCGCATCGTCATCGAGATCGGATCGCTCGTCGCCAAGGTCCGGAGGATCAACCGCGGCCCGCAGTTCCTCGGAACCTACGTCCTCACACCCGGATGCAACATGGCGATCACTGCGGAGCTGTACGAGGCCGCGGGGGGCTTTCCGCGCACCCGGATCCAGGACGAGCACGAGGACCGGTACCTGCACAACCGGGTGCGCACCCTGACCACCGACTACGGTCTGCGCCGCTCGGTCCGCGTCCGCATGTCCACGCGGCGGTTCTCCGCCTGGGGAATCCGCAACACACTGCGCTGGTACGCCGAGCATCGGTTCCGGCCGGAGACGGTGGACATCCGGTGACAAGGGGACATCCGATGAGGGGGGACATCCGATGAGGGGGGACATCCGATGAGGGGGGACATCCGATGACGGATAACCGTTCGAGAAGCGGCGTGGCCGATCTGTGCGTGGTGATCCCGGCCCTCGACGAGGAAGCCCGCATAGGGCAGACGCTGAGCGCGCTGGCCGCGCAACGGTACCGGGACTTCGACGTCGTCGTCGTGGACAACATGTCCACCGACCGCACGGTGCAGCGGGTACGGGAGTTCTCCGCCGCCCATCCCGACATGTCCGTCGAGGTCGTCGAGGAACCGGAGAAGGGCACCGGGGCGGCTGCCGACACCGGGATGCGTTTCGCCGCGGCACGCGGCGCGACCCGCCTCGCGCGGACCGACGCCGACTGCCTCCCCGATCCGAACTGGACCGCGGAACTCACCGCGGGGTTCGACGCGGGACTGCGGATGATCGCCGGCCGGATGCGTCCCCGTACCGACGAGGGGTTGTCGTGGTCACAGATGCTCGGGATGCGCACGATGTTCGTGCTCGGCACCTACCTCGGCAAGCTGAACCCCGACTTCCGCAGCCCGCAGTTCCACGGGCCGTACATCCTCACCCCGGGCTGCAACATGGCGATCACCGCGGAGCTGTACGAGGCCGCCGGCGGGTTTCCGCGCACCCGCATCGAGGACGAGCACGAGGACAAGGCCCTGCACGGCAGGGTGCGCATGCTGACCTCGGAATACGGCAAGCGCCGCGGGGCGGTCGTCTACGGGTCGTGCCGCCGCATCGCGGCGTGGGGGTACCGCAACACCTTCCTGTGGTACTACGACCACCGCTTCCGCCCGGAACACGTGGACATCCGGTGAGGTGCGCGGTGGCCGTCAGAGACGCTGCGCCATCTCCTCCTGGTACTGGCGGATCGTTTCCTCGATCTGCTCGGCGTCGTCTGTTCGGTTCTCGTGCCGTGCTGTCTCGGCGCGCTCGCGGAGCACCCGAATCGCACGCCGAAGTTCGTCGTCACTCATCCTGTGTTCCATGTCACCCAGTCTTCCCAATTTCGTTGTGACCTGCCACCGGATCGGATGCCGTTGCGATAACGGTCCAGCCGGCGGTCACGGATCGGGACGCCGAGCGCGAGGCCGGGACTACTCGGCGGCAGCGGCTTCGGTCTGCGCGTTCCAGACGAGTTCCCACAGGTGGCCGTCGGGGTCGGCGACGTATCCGGTGTACGAGCCGTCCTGCTCCTCGGCGGGGCCGGGCACCGAGCCGCCGGCCTCTCGCGCCCGCTCGATGGTTCGGTCCACTTCCTCCTTGTCGGCGATCGCGCAGGAGAAGATGCAGGTACCCGGCACCGGCTGTCCGCCGTCCTCGACGCCTCCGCGGACGGCGTACAGCGCGTACTCCTGCCGTTCGATCAGGAACAGTGAGAGGTTCGGCAACTCGATCGGGATGATCCCCTCGTCGATGCCCGGCGTCTCGAGCCCCAGTCCGTCGCGGTAGAACCGCAGCGTGCGCGTCAGATCGGTGACCGGCACGGAGACGACAACGGTTATGGGCCTCACGACGCGTCCTCCTCGATCGGGGTCTCGGGTGCCACCCAGTACACCCCGGTCGAGACAGCGGCGCACGATATCCGCCGTTCCGGGCAAATACAACGCACCCGCCCGACTGGGCCGAATACGAAGAAACCCTGCGCCCGTAGCGGGTGCAGGGTTGAAACCTCGTCGAGATGGTGGAGCTGAGGGGAATCGAACCCCTGACCTCTTCGATGCGAACGAAGCGCGCTACCAACTGCGCCACAGCCCCATCGGTCCCTCTCGGAACCGCTCGCAAACTCTAGCAAACCGATTGCCCATGCACGAAATCGCCTGGTCAAATGCGGTAACAGGGACAAGGATGGGGGACATGACCAGGCGTGAAACGTTCCAGGTCTCGTCCGATGCCGCCGAAGTCTACGAATCCCGATTCGTGCCGGCGCTGTTCGCCCAGTGGGCTCCACTCGTCGTCGAACAGGCCGCGGTCGCCGAGGGTCAGCGGATCCTCGATGTCGCCTGCGGGACGGGGGTGGTGGCCCGCGTAGCCGCCGACCGGGTCGGACCGCACGGCCGGGTCGTCGGCCTCGACCTGAACGCCGGCATGCTCGCGGTGGCCCGGCGCATCCGTCCCGACCTCGGGTGGTGCCTCGGCGACGCCGGCGCACTGCCGTTTCCCGACGACACGTTCGACGCCGCGCTGTGCCAGATGGCGCTGATGTTCTTCCCCGACCGTCGGCGAGCACTGACCGAGATGAACCGCGTCGCGCGCGGATTCACCGTGTGCGTGCCGGCGGCCCTGCCGGATCAGCCCGCCTACCGGCTGCTCGTCGAGGTGGCGGCGCGTCACGCCGGTCCCGACGCGGTGTCGCTGCTGAACACCTACTGGAGTTGCGGTGACCGCGACGAACTGACCGCGCTGGTCGGCGAGGCGGGCGCGAGCGTCGACCGGTGCACGACACACACCGGCACCGCCCGCTTCTCGTCACCGGAGACGTTCGTGGACACGGAAATCGACGGGAGCCCGCTCGCCGAGCGGATCGAACCTGTAACCCGCGAGGCCATCCGCCGCGACGTGAGGACCGAACTGGCCCGGTACGTGGAGGCGGACGGAACGGTGTCGGCACCCCTGGTGGCCCATGTCGTCACGGGCCGGCGCGGTCACTGACCGGACGCGCGGCGCACTTCGTAGTCCGGCTCCTCGCGGGGTCCGCGGGGTTCGCGAGGTTCGTGGGTGTCGACCTCGTCGGCGTAGGTGTCGAGATGTTCGAAGACCGGATCCTCGTCGTCCACCTCGAGGACGACGGCACCGGGGCGCCGCAGCCGCGACGGGATGAGGCGCAGTTCCTCGTCGCTGCGTGATTCGACGCCGAGGCGCGACCGCGCGAGACGGGCCATACGGCGACGACGGATCTCCTGCTCGAGCCGCACCTGCCGGCGCAGGTAGAACAGGTAGCCGATCAGCGCTGCCGTCGCCAGCGCGCACAGCCACCACAGGGCCGGCGAGGCGATGAGGGCGAGCGCCGCGGTCATGATCGCCGCGAACAGCAGTCCGAGCACGGCGCGCTGCCGGAACTCGTACCGCGCCGCCCGGGCGACCGCGTCGGCGTGCGGATCGAAGCCGCCGCGACCGCGACGTGCGGGCACGAACTCACGGGCGGGAGCTCGATCGGCTTCTTCGGGTGGCCGCTCGTCGAGATCGACGAGTTCCTGAGTGTCCATGCTGTCCTCCGCGGGGCGGTCCACCCGACCGGCCGCCAACGGTGCGCGGCGACGGTCGCGACTGGGACGCCAGTTCGGGTCGCTGCGGTGACCGGCGGCCGGACCACGCGGGGTGATCGGGTCGTCGTCACCACGGTGCAGTACACGCGTAGCGAGCGCGGCGTCGGTCGTCTGGCGGATACGGGGGCGCTTCGTGACCAGCATCGGCACCAGGACGAACAGCCACACGGCAACGAGTCCGATCCACAGGAGCGAGTTCGGCATACCGGCGGCCCTCCTCCCAGTTGTCGCCTACCAGCCTGTCGACGCCACTGACCTAGTCAGGCTAATGGCATCCGCTCGGTCACCCCGACAGAAACGCCGGACTCATGTGATAACTACTGCAACACGAGTCACGCCGAATCATGTGACACTTCCTTCACTCTAGTCACACGAATATATGTCCGCATGGGTATTACTACGCGGTATGACCGTAATCTCCGTTACAGGTGGATATAGTGATCCGCCGATTCACGCCCAGCTGGCGCGACCGCTCCGGACGAGCCGATCCGACACCGAACCCGGCACCTCCTCGACGGTCATCGCGACCAGCAGGTGGTCGCGGAAGGCGCCGTGCACGTCGAGATAGCGCCGCAGCAGCCCTTCCTCACGGAATCCGACGTTGCTGAGCACCGCGCGGCTCGCAGCGTTCTCCGGGCGCACGGTCGCCTCCACACGGTGCAGACCCACCGGGCCGAAGCAGTGGTCGAGCCCCAGCGCGACCGCCGCGGTCGCGACACCCATCCCGTTGACGTCCTTGCTGACCCAGTAACCGATCCAGGCGGACCGCAGAGCGCCGCGGACGATGTTGCCGACGGTGAGCTGCCCGCAGAACTGTCCGTCGAGTTCGATGGCCATCGGCAGCATGTGCCCCTTGCGGGCCTCGGCACGCAGACTCCGGTACATCCCGGGCCACACCGAGATGTGGTGCCGCGCATCCCACGGCGCATCGCCCGTCGGCTCCCACGGTTCGAGGTGGTTGCGGTCGGCGATCCGCAGCCGGCTCCACGCGGCGGCGTCGCGCAACCGCACGGACCGCACCGTCACCAGACCGCCGCGGACGCGCAACGGACCCAGATCCGCCGGCCAGCCCGGATGAGCCCCGATCAACCGCGCTGCCCGAGGAACGCCACGTCGACGGGGTCGCCGGTGCGAACCTCGGAGACATCGGGATCGATCAACACCAGGCAGTTCGCCTCGGCGAGCGTGGCGAGCAGATGCGACGACGCGCCCGCCGCCCCACCGAGCGCCTGCACCAGGTAGTCGCCGGTCGCCTCGTCGCGCATCAGCTGGCCGCGCAGGAATCCCTTCCGGCCCGGGATGGACGTGATCGGCGAGACCGTGCGTGCCGGGACGACCCGCCGCATCGGGTGCCGACGGCCGAGTGCGATCCGGATCAGCGGCCGCACCATCACTTCGAACACGACGAGCGCGCCGACGGGGTTGGCGGGCAACAGGAATGTGGGCACCTCGTCGCGGCCGAGCTGACCGAAGCCCTGCACGGACCCGGGATGCATTGCGACACGGTCCACTTCGAGTGGGCCGAGTTCGGACAGCGCTTCGCGCACGTCCTCGAGGGCACCGCCGCCGACCGCCCCCGCGATCACGACGATCTCCGAGCGGATCAGCTGTCCCTCGACGACCTCGCGCAGCGTCTTCGGGTCGGTGCCGACGATGCCGACGCGGTTGACGTCGGCGCCCGCATCCCGCGCGGCGGCGGCCAGCGCGTACGAGTTCACGTCGTACACCTGTCCCGGTCCGGGCGTGCGGTCCACGTCGACCAGTTCGCCACCGACGGAGATGACCGACAACCGCGGTCGCGGGTGCACGAGCACCTTGTCGCGTCCGACCGCGGCGAGCAGGCCGACCTGCGCCGACCCGATGATGGTCCCGGCGCGGACCGCGACATCCCCGGGTTGCACGTCGTCGCCGGTGCGGCGCACGTAGTCGCCGCTGCGGACCGCCTTGTGTACCTTGATGCGGGCGGTGCCGCCGTCGGTGAACTCGAGCGGGAGCACCGCGTCGGCGAGGGTGGGCAGAGGTGCGCCGGTGTCGACACGCACCGCCTGCCGGGGTTGCAGCCGGATGGGCTGGCGCGAGCCGGCGCGAACCTCCCCGACGACGGGCAGGCTCAGCTCGGCCGCCGGTTCCCCGTCCTCGTCGGTGGCGGTGACCCCGGCGTCCTGCACGTCGACGCTGCGCACCGCGTAGCCGTCGATCGCGGCCTGGTCGAAGCCCGGCAGCGGCCGTTCGGTGACCACTTCCTCGGCGCAGAGCAGGCCCTGCGCCTCGGAGATCGCCACCCGAACCGGCCTGGGTGCGACGGCTGCCGCCGTGACCCGTGCCTGCTGTTCCTCAACCGACCGCATAACGTCTCTCGTCCTCCAGCCGCGACCCGTCGACCGTCAGCGTTCGAGGCGCTCGATGAGCCACTGGCGCAAAGACGGACCGTATTCCTCGGTGTTCAACGCAGAGTCAACCGCAGCCCGCAGGTAGCCCCCGGGATTTCCGAGGTCGTGTCGAGTGCCGCGGTGCACGACGACGTGCACGGGGTGGCCTTCCTCGATGAGCAGGGCAATCGCGTCGGTCAGCTGGAGTTCGCCGCCGGCGCCGGGCGTGATGCGGCGCAGGGCGTCGAAGATCGCGCGATCGAGCAGGTAGCGACCGGCGGCGGCGAACGTCGACGGCGCGTCCTCGACGGCCGGCTTCTCGACCATGCCGAGGACCTTGAGCACGTCGGGGTTCGTGGCGTCGGGCACGACCTCGACGTCGAACACGCCGTACGCGCTGATCTGTTCCTTGGGCACGTCGATCGCGCACAGCACCGAGCCGCCGCGCTTGGCGCGCACCCGCTGCATCGTTTCGAGCACACCGACGGGCAGCACGAGGTCGTCGGGCAGCAGCACCGCGATCGCGTCCTCGTCGGGGTCGAGGGCCTTCTCCGCGCAGGCGACGGCGTGGCCGAGGCCGAGCGGCTGTTCCTGGACGACGGACTGGACCTCGAGCAGGCCCGGAGCCTTGCGGACCTTGGCGAGCAGTTCGTACTTGCCCTTCTCCTCGAGCTTCGACTCGAGCACGAGATCCTCGACGAAGTGCGCGACCACGCCGTCCTTGCCGGGGGACGTGACGATCAGCAACCGTTCGGCACCGGAATCGGCGGCCTCCCCTGCCACGAGTTCGATGCCCGGGGTGTCCACGACCGGAAGGAGTTCCTTCGGCACGGTCTTGGTCGCCGGGAGAAACCGGGTACCCATTCCTGCCGCCGGCACGACTGCCGTCCGGAAATGTCGGACGCCGTCGGTCGTATTGTTCGTCATAGACTCCCACCCTAACGTTCGCTACCACGCGGTAGCCCCTCACGATCTTAAGGTGGCCGGTGTGCAGGCACGATCCAAGGCCGTCTGGCGGACATCGGTCCTCGCCGCCCGGCGCGACCGCAGCGACGCACAGCGTCGCGTCGAGGACGATGCGCTGACCGCGTCGGCGCGCGCACTGGCCACATCCGGAGCGACGGTCTGCGCGTACATCCCGGTGGGTACCGAACCGGGGTCCCTGGCGCTGCTCGACGCCCTGCGGGACGGCGGAATCCGGGTGCTGGTGCCACTCACCAGCAAGGACAGCATCCTGGAGTGGGCCGAGTACACCGGCGAGGACGACCTCGTGGCGGCGGACTACGGTCTGCGCGAACCCCGCGGTCCGGTGCTGACCGCCGAGACCGTGGCACAGGCGTCGGTGGTGCTGGTGCCGGCGCTCGCGGTCGACCGGCGCGGAGTGCGGCTGGGCCGGGGTGCCGGGTTCTACGACCGGACCCTGCACCTTGCCGATCCGTCGGCCCGGCTGATCGCCGTGGTGCGCGACGAGGAGCTGGTCGACGAACTGCCCGAGGATCCGCACGACATCCGGATGACGCACGCCCTGACGCCGAGCGGCGGGCTGACCGCGCTGGTGGAATAGATCTCACACTGGCGCCGTTGGCACTGTCGACTGTAGAGTGCTAAAGCTGCGATTTATTTTCGAACGCGCGGAGGATTCACCGGTGCCCACCTATTCATATGCCTGCACGGCTTGCGACAACCGCTTCGACATCGTGCAGTCGTTCAGCGACGACTCCCTCACCGAGTGCCCGGAGTGCACCGGCAAGCTGCGCAAGCTGTTCAACTCCGTCGGCGTCGTCTTCAAGGGCAGCGGCTTCTACCGCACCGATTCGCGCGGTGGCAGCAGCACCGCGAGCGAGCCGGCCAAGTCCGACTCCTCGAGCAGCTCGTCGTCCAGCACCTCGACTCCGGCGGCCGCCGCGAGCTGATCGCGAGTTGTCCACAGGCGGGCTGTTCATCCACAGATCGCCTCGAATTCGCGCTTCACGAGGCCGACAGGCACGGCCGAACTCGTAGGGTTCGGCCATGCCTGCCGGTCTCTTTCCGTTCCCGCCCCGATCGCGCCTCCGTCCCTCCGGCGGGCCTCGGGCCACGACCTCCCTGCAGCCCACACTCGCCGATCGCGCGAGCACGCTGCTGCGACCGGGCTGGGCGCGCACGGTCGCGGCCCGGCGCGGCGCGGCCGCACTTCTGGCGCTGATCGCCGTCGTCGCGGCGCTGCGGGACGGGCCTTCGAGCGGCCGCTCCCCCGCCGTCGTCGCCGTGCGCGACCTGAGCCCCGGGCACACACTCACCCTCGACGACGTCGAACTCGCCGACCGCGAATCCGCGTCGGTGCCGTCCGGCGCGCTCACCCTTCTCTCCGACGCGGTCGGCCACACCCTGTCCGGCCCTGTCCCCGCCGGCGAAATCCTCGTCTCCGTGCGCATGCTCGGTCCACGCCTGGCGGGTGCGGCCACGGGGAATCCGGATGCGCGCGTGGTTCCGATCCGGCTGGCCGACGCGGGTGTCGGCGATCTGCTGCGCGAGGGCGACCTCGTCGATGTGCTGACGGTCGCGCCGGGATCCGGAGATCTCTCCCCCAACGCGCAGGTGCTGGCGACGGGCGCGACCGTCGTGCTCGCACATTCCGCAGAAGGTGCTCGTGACCAGCGTGAACGCGTGGTTCTGCTGGCCCTGGCGCCGGATCAGGCAACGGCGGTCGCGGCGGCGTCGCTGGTCAGCGCGCTGACCGTGACGTTGCACTGAGCTGTGCGAACCGGATGCACCGAGCCCTGCGAACCGGATGCACTGAGCCGCTGTGCAAACCGTGGAGTTGGTTTAAGGTTCCCCTCGAAGCTACATGTGATCGGCACCACATATACGAGGAGAGCGGACCATGCTGAAGGGCTTCAAGGATTTCCTACTGAGAGGCAATGTCCTCGACCTCGCCGTCGCGGTGGTCGTGGGCACCGCGTTCGTGGCCATCGTGACGGCCTTCACCGAATACATCATCAACCCGCTCATCGCTGCCATCGGCGGCGACAACGACATGGGCTGGGGCTTCCAGATCCTTGCGAACAACCCGGCCACGTTCGTGAACATCGGCGCGGTCATCTCCGCGGCGATCAACTTCGTCATCATCGCGGCGGTCGTGTACTTCGTGCTCATCGTTCCGGCGAATGCGGCCAAGAAGCGGTTCGCGACGGAGAAGTCCGACGAGAAGGCCAGCGCGGAGGACCTGCTCATCCAGATCCGCGACATTCTCGAGGCGCAGGCGGGTCACGCCGGTGCGCACGCGAAGGATGCTCCAAAGCCGTGAGCCTTTCAGAATCCGAACGGGCCGAGCACGAAAAGGACTGGGCCCCTCGGAATTCCGAGGGGCCCAGCCTTGTTCGGCGGTTGCCGGACTGCCGTTGTCAGACGGTCCAAGCCTTGCCGTAGGTGGTGACGTTGTCGCCGTTCGCGGTGATGACGCGGACGAACGGACGGACCTGGACGGAGCCGAGGACGCCGGAGGCCACACCGTGGACGTTGGCGAACTGGACGGTCTTGTAATCACCGTCGAACTCGCCCTCGGCGACGACGAGTTCCTCGATACCCGGAGCCGGGCTCAGGGAGAGCTCGGCGCTGGCCTGCGGCAGGATGCTGTCGATGCCGGCTTCGGCGTACGGGCCGTCGGCATCGGCGCCGACGATCGCCTCGAGGCCCGGGGTGGAGTAGCTGACACCGATGGAGCCATCGATGCTGCCGGCCCACGCGAACTGGTAGCCGAACTGGAACGTGGTGCCCTCGGCGTCGGCAGCGCCCTCGCCGATCAGGTTCGCGGTGCCGCGACCGTTGTGGAAGAACTCACGGTTGAACGGGCTGCCACCGAGCGCGGGAACACCGGTGATGTTGGTGTCTTCCTGGGTCACGACGACCTCGAGGCCGTCGGAGATGATGCGGTTCTGGTCGTCGACAGCGGCCTGCGCGGTGCCGGTCGCACCCAGGACGAGGCCGAGAACGGCGGCACCGGACACGGCGGCGTTACGGGCGGCCTTGAAGCCACGCGACTTGATTCCCATGATTACTCCGTATTTCGTGGTGGGGATGTACTGCGAGGTGTGGCTGATGCCGGACTAGATGGTCCAGACCTTGCCGTAGGTGGTGACGTTGTCGCCGTTCGCCGTGATCACACGAACGAACGGACGAACCTGCACCGGGCCGATGACGCCGGTGGCGGCACCGGACACATTGGCGATCTGGACTTCCTTGAAGTCGCCGTTGAATTCACCCTCGGCAACGACGAGCTCCTCGATGCCCGGGGCCGCAGTCAACGCCACACCCGCGTTCGCCTGCGGCAGGATGCTGTCGACCACGTTCTTCTGCGTCTTGGGCACGTACGTGTACGCAGGGATGGGCTCGCCGTTCGCGTCCAGCACCTCGTTGCCGAGGCCATCCCTGATGAAGATCGGGTCTCCGTTGGCCTCCGTGGCGGCGACGTAGTTGCCGGTCGTGGTCACTGCGAGATCCGGCGAGTTCCAGCTCACACCGATCGAGCCGTCGATCGCGGCAGACCACGCGAACTGGTAGCCGAATTGGAAGGTGGAGTCCTCGAAGTCGGCAGCGTCGGGGCCGACGATGTTGGCGACGCCGACACCGTTGTGGAACCACTGACGGCTCAGCGGGCTGCCGCCGATCGGAGGCACACCCTGAATGAACGTGTCCTTCTGGGTAACGATCACCTCGTTACCGGCGGACACGATCCGGTTCTGGTCGTCGACGTCGGCGCTGGCCACACCCGACGATCCGAGGACCAGACCAGCCACGGCGGCACCGGCCACCGCGGCGTTGCGGGCAGCCTTCAGGCCGCGTCGCGTCTGAATCTTCATGAATGCCTCATCCATTCTCTGCGTGCCGGGTTCAGCACCCGCGTCCGACAAGTTGTCGTGTCGCCCGCGAGGCATGTCACACCGAGCGCCGCCGAGGCAGATCCCCCGTCGATGCCGATGCGCACATCATCCGCACGGTAGCTGTGTTACCGATTCGTGATAAAAGACCCGGAATTGATGCCCGGGTCTTTACTCTTTCGAACCTGTGCAGAGATTAGACGGTGACCTAAACGCGGGCAATGGCTACCCTCACATGCCCTGGCAGGAGGCGGTGCGGGGCCATTCCGGCAACGTTTCGGGAAAGTGAACGATAACAATCAGGTCACGGTATGACATCCGTCACGACAGATGATCGGGTCGCAGGTCCTTCGCGGTCAGGGCAATTCAGACATAGACGCTGGTCGGGCCCTATCCGCAGGAGGCCGGAGAGCCCGGGCGTCACAGCCGGACAGGATCGCACTCCTTGCGTACGCGCGCAGGATTCCCACCATGTGGCATTTGCGAATGTTTCGGAAAGGTTTCGCAAAGGCGAATCCGAGTTGAAGTCCGACCCGACACGGAAATGGACGAGTGTCCGAGATCACACTTTGCCGTGGTGTGGAGGAACCTGTCTGCGGAGCCATTCGTCGGATTCCGACCGCTCTTCGCCCGGCTCCCGCTCGTCTCGCGTCGTCTCCGGCAGCACCTCTCCGAAGATGCGCGCGAGCCGAGCCCGGTCGATCCGACCCTTCCTACCTGGGGTTTCACCCTTCTTTTCACCCCGGGTGGTGTCCTTACCGGTGTCGGCGCCCTCTACTTCGTCGGCCACAACGGTCACTCCTCCAGCCGCGACAGTTCCTGGATGACGTGCGCGGCCAGCGGCGTCAGGGTCGCCATGCCGTCGCGGATCGCGGCACGCGAGGAGGCAAGGTTCGCCACGAGCGTCGAGCCGGACACGCCGACCAGCCCCCGCGACAGCCCGGCATCGAGGGCACCGGCCGACAGTCCCGACGACCGCAACGCCTCGCTGATGCCCTTCAACTCGTGATCGAGGACTTCCTCCGTCGCGTCGGGCGTCACGTCGCGCGGCGACACCCCGGTACCGCCGACCGACACCACCAGGTCGACGCCACCGATCACCGCGGTGTTGAGCGCGTTGCGGATCTCGACCTCGTCGGCCGCGACCGTCACGACGCCGTCGACGACGAAGCCCCCTTCCTGCAGCAGCTCCGTCACCAGCGGGCCTGCGGAATCGGGATTGTCTCCGTGCGCAACACGATCGTCGACGATCACGACGAGTGCACGGCCGGTCCTGGGCGCTTCGAGTTCCATGGATCCCACGGTAGTTCCCAAGTCGAGGAGAAGAGCGGTATCTGTCACCGGCGGCCTGTCGTACACCGTCAGCGCTCCTCGGCGGCGACGAGCTGCACGTCGACGCTCTTCTCGTTCTTGCCCTGGGCATCGGTGTAGGTGATGCGGACGGTGTCGCCGGGCGCATGGGACCGGATCGCCGCGATGAGTGAATCCCCGTCGGTGACGAGCCGGTCGTCGACCTTCGTGATGATCGAGCCCCGCGGGATGCCGGCCTTCTCCGCCGGGCCACCCGCGGTGACCTCCATGACGGTCGCGCCGCGCGCGTTGTCCTGCGACGGCACCTGCACACCGATGATGGCGTGGGTCGCCGAACCGTTGTCGATGAGTTCCTGCGCGATCCGGCGAGCCTGATCGATGGGGATGGCAAAGCCCAGACCGATGGATCCGGACTGCCCTCCGGATGTGGCGATGGCCGTGTTGATACCGACCAGCTGACCGTCCATGTTCACGAGGGCACCGCCGGAGTTACCGGGGTTGATGGCGGCGTCGGTCTGGATGGCGTCGATCACGGTGTTCTGGTTACCCGTCTCCCCGCTGGTGGACACCGGCCGGTCCAGGGCGGACACGATGCCGGACGTCACAGTGCTCTCGAGGCCGAGCGGCGAACCCACCGCGACGACGGCCTGTCCGACCTGCAGCCCGTCGGACGAGCCGAGCTCGATCGGGGTCAGGTCCGTGCGACCCTCGGCGCGTACGACCGCGAGGTCCGAGATGGGATCGGCACCGACGACCGTGGCCGGCGCGGAACTGCCGTCCGCGAAATACACGGTCAGTTGCGCGCCCGGGCCGCCCCCGGCGGCGACGTGGTTGTTGGTGAGGATGAGCCCGTCGGACGAGAGGATCACGCCCGAGCCCTCCCCCTGCGTGGTGCGTCCGACGATTCCGATCCGAACGACGCTGGGCACGACCTTCTGCGCGACCGCCTGCACCGATCCGGCCGGCGCGTTCGCGATCGTCGTGGTTTCCGGTTTCGATGCGTCGAGCGAGTTGACGACCGCCGGTGCGTCGTTGTTGCCCACCGCCAGCGCACCGACGACCCCGCCGACACCGCCGCTGAGCAGGGCCAACGCAATCGCGCCCGCGGCCAGTACACCCCGGCCGGGTCGAGCGGGCTGCTGGTGCCCCGTCTGATGGGGAGGCTGGGCTGTGAACCCGGACTGCGGAGTACCGGGGTGTGGCGTGCCCGGCTGGTGCGGTCCCTGCTGCGGGGTCGCGCCGAAGGGTTCGGTCCGACCGTATCCCTGGTATGGGGTGGTCGGCGGCTGGTACGGCTGTCCAGGGTTCTGGTCGTCGCTCATCTCGTCCCCGTTCGTCCAACTTCCGGATTCCTACATATTCCAGATTGGACCCGATCGCTGAGAAGTCACTTAGAAGACGCAAAGGAATTTGCTGTCAGTCCCCTGCGGAATAGCTGTCAGGAACCTCGTCCGACAGTTCGGGGGTTCCCGGCAGCACGATGCGGATCAGCGCACCGCCGCGCGAGGACCGGTCGACCGCGATCGTGCCCCCGTGTTTCATCACCACCTGTCGCACGATCGCCAGGCCCAGCCCGGAGCCGGGCATCGAACGCGCGGTGGTCGCCCGGTAGAACCGTTCGAACACGAGCTCGCGTTCCTCCTCGGGGATGCCCGGGCCGGCGTCGTCGACGGTCAGTTCCATCAGGCCCGTGCCGATCTGACGCATCCCCACGAGCACCTCGGCGCCCGACGGGCTCCACTTCGCGGCATTGTCGAGGACGTTGAGGACGGCGCGCGACAACGTCGCATGATCGCCGTACACGAACCACGGTTCGGTGGTCGCGGTGAAGTCGATCTCGGTGCGGCGACGCCGGGCCCGTTCCAGGCTGCGTTCGACGACGTCGGCGATGTCGACGGGCTCGAACACCGTCTCCGGGGCGTCCTCGCGGGCCAGGTCCACCAGGTCGCCGACCAGTGTCGACAGTTCCTCGATCTGCGCGATCACGTCTTCACGCAGTTCGGCCATGTCCTCGTCCGGCAGCTGCGGCGCCCCGGGCCGGCTCGCCGCGATGAGCAGTTCCATGTTGGTGCGCAGCGACGTCAACGGGGTCTTCAGTTCGTGCCCGGCGTCGGCGACGAGGCGGCTCTGCCGTTCCCGGGACTCGGCCAGCGCCCGCAACATCGTGTTGAAGCTCTCCGTCAGGCGGGCGAGTTCGTCGTGACCGGTCACCCGGATGGGTCGCAGGTCGTCGGTGCGGGCGACGCGTTCGGCGGCGGCCGTGAGCCGCGCGACCGGTCTCAGGCCGGTGCGGCCCACGGTCGCGCCACCCGCGGCGGCCAGCACGACCCCGCAGCCGCCGACGACGAACAGCACGCTGGCCAGGCGATTGAGGATCTGCGCGGTCGGTTCGAGGCGTTGGGCGATGACGACGGTGCTGCCGTCGGGGATGCGCTGCGCGAGCACCCGCTGCTGCGACACCGTCCGCAGCGACGATTCGGCCTTGCCTTCCGCGACCGCGAGTTCGGGTTCGCCGATCGGCACCGTCGAACCCGGCGGCACGTACCGGCCGAGATCCGGATAGATGAGCGCGACGCTGATGACGGAGCTGTAGAGCTTGGCGCCGCCGATGTAGCGGGGGTCGTAGGTGATGAGGGTGCTGGACTCGACGAGGGCGGACGCACGCGCCCGCAACTGCTGGTCCACGTCCGAATACAACGCCCGCGCGACGACCGCGTACGCGGCGATGGACGTCACGGCCACCGCGAGCGCGACCGCGCCCGCGGCCAGCAGCGTCACCCGGACACGCAGGGGCACCGAGCTGGTCAGCAGCATCGGAGGGCGCATGGGTCGCTTCACCGCGACCGCCCGTCGCAGATCGCGGTGGCCTCGCGCCCGATCACGGCGGCGTCTCGCGCAGGACGTAGCCGACCCCGCGAACCGTGTGGATCAGACGCGGCTCACCCTCGGCCTCCGTCTTACGACGCAGATACCCGACGTACACCTCGAGGGCGTTGCCGGAGGTCGGGAAGTCGTAGCCCCACACCTCCTCGAGGATGCGGCTGCGGGTGAGGACCCGGCGCGGGTTCGCCATGAGCATCTCCATCAGGGCGAACTCGGTACGGGTCAAGCTGATCGATCGGTTGCCGCGGGTGACCTCGCGGGTCTCCGGGTTCAGCGTCAGGTCCTCGAAGCTCAGCGTCTCCTCGGTGGTGCGGCTCGGGTCCGGCCCCGCACGCCGCAGCAGCGCGCGCAGTCGCGCGAGCAGTTCCTCGAGCGCGAACGGTTTCGGCAGGTAGTCGTCGGCGCCCGCGTCGAGCCCGGCGACCCGCTCGGACACCGAGTCCCGGGCGGTGAGCACGAGGATCGGCAGGTCGTCGCCGGTGCTGCGCAGTCGACGGCACACCTCGAGCCCGTCGACGCGCGGCATCATCACGTCCAGCACCATCGCGTCGGGCCGGCTCACCATGACCTGATCGAGGGCGTCCTGCCCGTCGGTGGCCAGGTCGACGGTGTAGCCGTTGAAACTGAGGGATCGACGCAGCGACTCCCGCACTGCTCGATCGTCGTCGACCACCAGAATCCGCATGCCCACCAGTGTGGCCCGAACCGGCTGAGAACTCGCTGAGAGGTGTCAGTCCTCGCGTGGCACCCGCGCCTGCGGCAGGCTCCAGCCACGCCACAGGGCGAGCAGTCGCAGACCGGTCGCGAGGACGGTACCGAGCACCAGCGCGATGTTCTGTCCGAAGCCCAGCTCGCGGGCAGCGACGAGAACCGCGGAGCCGAGCAGCGCCGGGATCGCGTAGAGGTCGCGATGCAGCAGCAGCGGCACCTCGTTGACGAGGACGTCGCGCAGGATGCCACCGCCGATCGCGGAGGTCGCGCCGATCAGCGCAGCCGCGAGGGGTTGCGCTCCGGCCTCGATGGCGATGGTCGCGCCGGTCGTCGCGAACAGGCCCATGCCCAGCGCGTCGAGCACGAGGATCTCCCGGTTCAGCTTCGACACCACCGTGTGCAGGTAGAACACGAGGACCGACGCGGCGAGTGCCGATCCCAGGTACCGCCAGTTGCTCAGCGACGACGGCGGGTGGATGTCGAGCAGCAGGTCGCGGACGATACCGCCGCCGACCGCCGTGAACACCCCGACCAGGCATACCCCGAACAGATCGAGCCGCTTGACGACACCGACGAGCGCACCCGACATCGCGAACGCCACGATGCCCACGAGCTCGAGGATTTTCAGAAGCACCCGGTAACCATCCCATCCCCCCGCACCTCCGGGATCAGGTCGACGCGGGTTCCGTCACCCGGGGGCGCGGGGGTCGATCAGAGGTCGCGCGGATCGAGGAGGCCGCGGGCCACCGCGCGCACCAGCCGTCGGGGCACGCGGTGGGTCACCCCGCCGACGCTGACCGGGACCAGCTCGGGTGCCTGCGTGTTCCACCGGGACCGCCGGGCGCGGGTATTCGACCGGGACATCCGGCGCTTCGGAACTGCCATGTCTTCCTCCGTCTCAGGCGCGGCGCTGCCGCTTGCCGTACTTGCGTTCGAACTTCTCGACCCGTCCCGCGGCGTCGAGCACCCGCGCGGTTCCCGTCCAGAACGGGTGCGACTCGCTCGTGACGTCGACGACCACCAGCGGGTAGGTGTTGCCGTCGGACCATTCGACGGTCCGGTCCGAGGTGAGAGTCGAGCGCGTCAGGAACGTCGATCCGGTATTCGCGTCCTGGAACACGACCGGGTGGTAGTCGGGGTGGAGGCCGGTTTTCATGCCTGTCCTTCTTTCCTCGGTGCTGACGGTTCGATCGCGAAGTCCTCGCAGGGCTCGCGGTGGTAGTCGCCGAACGGGTCTTCCCAGGTGGTCCAGCTCGCGGGGTCGGCGAACTCGGCATCCGTGAGCAGTGCCGCATGCAGCGCACCCAGAATCTCGTCGGGGTCGGCGTCGTGAACGAGGACGACGAGTGAGCTGTCGCGGTCGCCGTAGTTGTCGTCCCAGCGCAGCGCGGCCATGGCCCGTCGCGTCGCGGGCACGCGTTCCTGCTGGTCCGGGGTCATCGACACGAGCCACGGCCCGGCATGCGCGACCCGCAGGCCGCCACCGGCGGACTCGAGCAACAGCGCGTTGCCCGGTTGGGTGGCAACCCATGCGCGACCTCGCGCCCGTACGACCCCGTCGAGGAGCACGTCGATCGCCTCGTGCAGCCGCTGCGGATGGAACGGCCGGGCCGCGGTGAATTCGAGGAGTCGCACTCCCCACTCCTCCCCGAGCGGCGGTTGCCCGCGCAGCAGTGGGGCGTGTGCGTCGTCCACGCGCCCGCGACGCGCGGTCGCCGGGACCTGCGCAAGCAGGGCTTCGACGTCGGGCCGGTCCGTCCAAGCGATGGGCGCACCGGGTGCGAGGCGGGCGAGCACGGCCTTCAGCCGGGCCTGCTGCCGGTCGTCTGCGCCGGGTGCCACTACGAGTGCGTCGGCGAACTCGACCTGACCCACGACGACCTGCGCGACCGTGCGGTCGTCGTCGGTGCCGGGCCGCAGGTCGACGTCGCCGGTGGCGTCGTCGAGCCAGGTCCGTCCGTCGATACAGGTCACGACGGCCTCGACGCGCACGTCGCGGGCGGCAGGCCCGTCGATCTGCCCGACCACCCCGGCGACCACGACGTGTTCGACCGCCCAGCACAGCGCCTCGGGTTCGAGCTGCGGATCGAGGTGCAGGACGATCCTGTCGACGGTGCTGCGGGTGTGGAGGCGGCGTAGCAGCGGCAGGAGATCTTCGCGCAGGGTGCAGGAGACGCAGCCGTGGGCGAGTTCGAGGACGTCGAGTTGTTCGCTGTCGTCGGTCGTGAGGGTGCGCCGCAGGACGCCTTCGTCGAGGTGATCGAGGTCGTGGTGTACGACGACGGTGCCGGGCCGCAGCAGTGCTCGTGCGGCGCGGTGGGTCGGACCGCGCAGGCCGGACACGACGATCAGCGGTGTCCTGGTGTCCACCGAATCCACCTTTCGATAACGATTGTCATTAGCTATGCGGCAGCGTACAGTCGGGCAGGCCATTTGTCGAAAATGATTGTCGTTACGCTCAGCGTGTCGGCGAGGAAGGACACATCGTGTCGGCGCACTGCCAGGTCACCGGACGCGCTCCCGGCTTCGGGAAGACCGTCTCCCACTCCCACGTCCGAACGAACCGCCGCTGGAAGCCGAACATCCAGCGCAAGACGTACTTCGTGCCCTCGGAAGGCCGGCGCGTCACCCTCACCGTCTCCGCGAAGGGCATCAAGACCGTCGACCGCGACGGCATCGACGCAGTCGTCGCCCGGCTGCGAGCACGGGGAGTGCAGCTCTGATGGCCCGCAACGAGATCCGCCCCATCGTCAAACTCCGCTCCACCGGCGGCACCGGATACACCTACGTCACCCGCAAGAACCGCCGCAACGACCCCGACCGTCTCGTCCTGCGCAAATTCGACCCGGTGCTGCGCCGGCACGTCGACTTCCGCGAGGAGAAATAGCGCGTGGCCAAGAAATCGAAGATCGCTCGCAACGAGCAGCGCAAGCTCGTCGTCGCCAGCTACGCGCAGCGTCGCGCCGAACTGAAGGACGTCGTCAGGCGGCCGTCGAGCACCGACGACGAACGCCGCGCCGCGCAGGCCGCACTGCAGAAACTGCCCCGGGACGCGAGTCCGGTAAGATTGCGCAATCGAGACGCTGCGGACGGCCGCCCGCGCGGCCACCTGCGAAAGTTCGGGCTCTCACGCGTGCGTGTGCGCGAGCTCGCCCACCGCGGGGAATTACCCGGCGTCCACAAGTCGAGCTGGTGAGGAGCACCGAATGGCAGTCAGGCGAGGACCGTCCAAGAAGGCACGCGCGCAGGAGAGCCGCCGCCCCAAGAAGAACCCGCTCTTCGCGGCGAAGATCGAGTACGTCGACTACAAGGATGTGAACCTGCTCCGCACGTTCATCTCCGACCGCGGCAAGATCCGCAGCCGTCGCGTCACGGGCCTGACCCCCCAGCAGCAGCGTCAGGTTGCCGTCGCGGTGAAGAACGCCCGCGAGATGGCACTGCTCCCCTACGTCAGCAGCAAGTAGGACAGCATTCCGACGCCGCCCCGTCCAGATTCGGACGGGGCGGCGTCGTCGTTCCCGGGCACGAGTGTGCAGTTGTCGTCGACCTCCTGAATCCAAGCCGGTATCCGACGACCATTTGTGCACGCTCGCCCCGGAATTCGGGCACGAAAAATCGGACGACAATAGGGGTGGGCGCCGTCTACGGTCCGTCGCGGTACACCGACGACCGAGGAGGAAGCAGCAGTCATGTCCGAGTTCCCGCTCTCACTGAGCGGTCAGCCCATCGTCCGGCTGTGGGCGCACGAGCACGAGATCGAACCGCAGGCCTTGGCCCAGCTGCGCAACATCGCGCGGCTCGACCCGGTGCGCATTGTCGCGGTCATGCCCGACGTGCACCTCGGCAAGGGCGCCACCGTCGGCTCGGTCATCGCCATGCACGACGCGGTGGCGCCGGCGGCGGTCGGCGTGGACATCGGCTGCGGGGTCGCCGCGGTGAAGACATCGCTGACCGCGGCCGACCTGCCCGGCGATCTCGGTCCCCTGCGCGCGGCGATCGAGAAGGCCATCCCCGTCGGCTTCTCCGTCCACAAGAGCCCGGTCGAGACCCGACGGCTCGGCGGGACGATCGAGAGCCGGTCCGCCCGGCTGTGGGAGCGCTCGAAGGAACTGCGCGCCCCGGTTGCGCGTGCACTGGCCAAGGCACCGTGCGCGGTCGGCACCCTCGGCGGCGGCAACCACTTCATCGAGTTGTGCCTCGACACCGACGACGCGGTGTGGCTGACGCTGCACTCCGGGTCGCGCAACATCGGCAAGGAACTGGCCGAACGCCACATCAGCGTCGCCAAGCACCTGCCGCACAACCGCGACCTTCCCGACCGCGACCTGGCCTACTTTCTCGCCGGGTCCCCCGAGATGGACGCGTACCTGTTCGATCTGCGCTGGGCCCAGGACTACGCGGCCCTGTCCCGCGCGGTGATGGTCGCGCTGTTCCGCGACGTGGTGACCGAGGCGTTTCCGCAGGTGCGGTTCACCGACGAGATCAACGTCCACCACAACTATGTCGGGACCGAGACCGTCGACGGAGTCGAGTACGTCGTCACCCGCAAGGGCGCGATCCGGGCCGGCTCCGGCGACCTGGCGCTGATTCCCGGATCGATGGGGACCGGCTCGTACGTGGTGCGCGGCCTCGGCAACCCGCGGTCGCTGTACTCGGCGTCGCACGGGGCAGGCCGCCGGATGAGCCGGGGCGCCGCGAAGCGCGCCTTCACCGTCGACGATCTGCGTGCCCAGACCGCCGGAGTCGAATGCCGTAAGGATTCCGGTGTGGTCGACGAGATCCCGGGTGCCTACAAGGACCTGAACGAGGTGATCGCGGCGCAGGACAACCTCGTCGAGGTGGTGACCCACCTGCGTACGGTTCTGTGTGTGAAGGGCTGAAATCCGGGCGGACACCGGGTGTGACCTGGGTCATCGGGGTGTGATCTCTAGACTCGGCCGTCGTGTCTGGCGTGGTTGCGGGGTTCAGTGTCATCTTCGTGATCATCGCGATCGGATTCGTCCTCGGCCGCACCGGAACGCTCGGTCCCGAGGGTCAGGTGGTGCTCAGCCGCCTGGTGTTCTTCGTCGCGACCCCGGCGCTGCTGTTCGACGCACTCGCCACCTCCGATCTTTCGGTCATCTTCTCCCCCACGCTGTACGTCGCCGCAGCTACCGCGTTCACGATCGCCGCGTTGTACCTGGTGATCGCAAAACTGTGGCTGCGGCGACCGCTGCCGGAACTCACCATCGGGGCGCTCGCCGCGTCGTACGTGAACTCCGCGAATCTGGGCATTCCGATCGCGGTGTTCGTCCTCGGCGACGCGTCGTTCGTCGCGCCGCTGCTGCTGTTCCAGATCGTGCTGTTCTCCCCGATCGCGCTCACGATCCTGGACCTGTCGACGATGCGGGCCGGTGCGTCCCGCATGGAGACCGTGACCGCGCCGTTCAAGAACCCGATCGTGCTGGCCGGCGCAGCGGGCCTGATCGTCGCGGTCACCGGGGTGACGCTGCCCGCCGCCGTGCAGCAACCGTTCCACCTGCTCGGCGGCGCGTCCGTCCCGGGGGCACTGCTCGCGTTCGGGTTGTCCCTGCAGGGAGTGAAGGTCCTCGAGAAGGGCCAGAGCCCGCGCCGCGACGTCGCGCTCGCCTCGGTCCTCAAGATCGGTGTGCAGCCGGTGCTCGCGTATCTCATGGCGCGCTACCTGCTCGGGCTCGACGGTCACGAGTTGTTCGCGATCGTCGTGGTCGCGACCCTGCCAACCGCGCAGAACGTGTTCGTCTACGCGAGCCGCTACGGCCGCGGGATGGTGCTGGCCCGCGACGCAGCACTCGTGACCACCCTCGCATCGATCCCCGCCATCGGCCTCGTCGCCCTCCTGCTCGCATGAGGGCGAATAACGTGGGGTCCGTGCGTCTGCCGTCGATCCTCGCCTGCGCCCTGACGCTTGCCGCGTGCGCTGCCGGCGACGCCGACGCGCCGCCGCTGCCGCAGGCGCCGACGCCCGCCGGGGCGACCGTGTTCACCGCACGCCCCGACCTGCTCGACCCGCATCCCGTGGCGATCACGTCGTGGTCTCCGGCGGGCGACGGCATCGCCGTGCACTTCGAAACCGGAACGCCCGAGTGCTACGGCGTCGACGCGACCCTGACCGAAACCGACAGCGCGGTCGCGGTCGCGCTGGAAGGCGGAACGCTCCCGGAGGCCGCGGACCGCATGTGCATCCAGATCGCCGTGACCGGCGTCCTCGAACTGCCGCTGCGGGCACCGCTCGCCGGCCGCACCGTGACGGCCGGTTGAGCCGTGCCTTCCATATCCCGCCACTGGCTGATCCACCTGTGCACCGCGACGGCGCTGCTGCACGCCGCGTTCCAGTCCGTCCGCGTGCTGGTGTCCTATCGGGTGCTCGCGCTCGGCGGGGACGCCACCACCATCGGCGCGATCACCGCGCTGTACGCGATCGTGCCGCTCGTCGCCGCCGTCCAGTTCGGACGGGCGGTGGATCGACATCACGCCGCGGGCATCCTGCGTTCGGGTGTCGTCCTGACGACGGCCGGTGTCGCGGTGATCGCCCTGAGCCCGAACCTGCCGGTGCTCGGCGTCGGCAACGTCGTACTCGGGCTGGGCCAGCTGCTGGTCACCGTGTCGGGACAAGCTTTCGTGTCGATCCTGTCGCCACCGGACCGCCTCGACCGCGGCTTCGCCTGGCTCACCCTCGGGGTGTCGGTCGGGCAGGCCGCGGGCGTGCCCGTCGCCGGGGCGATCGCCGCGGCGGGCGGGGACGATCCGACGGCCGTGAACACCACCCCGGCGCTGCTGGTGATGACTGCGATCTCCGCGGTGGCGCTGCCGTTCGTCGTCGGACTGCGCGAATCCCCCGAGTCCGGACGCCGCAGCGGCGACGACGCACCGCAGTCGGTGCTGTCGATGCTGCGCACCCCCGGCATGAAACCGGCGATGCTGTCGAGTCTCGTGGTGCTCGCGGCCGTGGATCTGGTGGTCGCATACCTGCCGCTGCTCGGCGCCGAATTCGGGTTCGGGGTGCTGCTCGTGTCAGCTCTGCTCACCGCCCGCACGGTCGCGTCCATCGCGTCGCGCGCATTCTTGCCGTGGGCGTTGCGCCGGGTATCGCGTCGGGCGCTGCTGATCTCCGCGACCGCCGCGACGATCGTCCCCGTCGCGCTGATCCCACTCGTTCCGAACCCGTGGGTGATCGGTGCGCTCCTCGCGATCTGCGGCATGTTCTGGGGTGTCGGCCAGCCCCTGACGATGACGTGGGTGGTCCAGTTGGTCTCGGAGCAGGACCGCGCCTCCGCCCTCGCGGTCCGCCTGACCGGCAACCGCCTCGGTCAGGTCGCGGTCCCGCTCGCGGCCGGCGCGGTCGCGGGGGTGGCGGGCACGGCGTCGGTGTTCCTGGTGACCGCCGCCCTGCTGTCCGCCGCCGCCACCAGCACGTGGCGCGCGACCCGCGCCCGTGTGCCTTTCCGGCGGCCCTGACCGCCACAAAGGCACACCGGCGCGTCAGCGCCTCCGCGACCGCACGTAGTCGCCGACGACCGCCGCGCCCAGCCCGTCGAGATCGGGGGCGACGACTCGACCGCCGACGCGGCGCGCCATCCGGTCCACGATCCGGGCCAGGCCGGGATCGTCGCCGAGCCGGAAGATCGTGATCTGCGCACCCAGCCGCGCCAGATGGTCCAGTTCCCGGACGGTCAGCCCCAGGGTGCGGGGGCTCGGCGGGTAGTCGAACATCGCGTATCCCTCGGGTTCGATGTGCGCGGTCGGTTCCCCGTCGGTGACCACGAGCACCACCGGTTGCGCGTTCGAATGCCGACGCAGGTGCCGGCCGGCGAGCATCAGCGCATGATGCAGATTGGTGCCCTGCTCGTACACACCGTCCAGGCCCGCCAGCTCCGTCGGGGTGACCACACGCGCGTGCCGCCCGAACGCGATCAGCTGCAGCGCATCTCCGCGGAACCGCGTCGACACCAGGTGGTTCAGGGCCAGCGCGGTGCGTTTCATCGGCACCCAGCGACCGTCCATCACCATCGAGAACGACGTGTCCACCAGCAAAGCGACCGCCGCCTGCGCCCGCTGCTCGGTTTCGACGACCTCCACATCCGTGACCGCCATCCGCACCGGTACCCGGCCGGGATCGCGCAACGTCGCGTTGGTGAGTGTGCGTACCACGTCCCAGGATTCGGTGTCCCCGAATTCCCACGGCCGCGACGCCCCGGTCGGTTCACCCATCGCACCGGCGCGACGCGTCTCGCGCTGCCCGCCCCGCGACGACAACCGGTTCATCACGTCCCGCAGCGCGGTCTGCCCGAGCTGACGCATCGCCTTCGGCGACAGCCGCCACTGCCCGTCCGCGCCGCGGTCGAAGAAACCCTGCCGTTGCAGTTCCTTCTCCAGATCGGCGAGGGTGCGCGCGTCGGCGGCGGCCTCGTCGCCGAGCTGCCGTGCGAGCATGTCCAGATCGATGTCGTCGAGGGCGGCACCCGCATACTGCTGCGACAGTTGTTCGGCGAGCGCGTCGAGTTCGGCGATGTCCTGCAACGCCCCGGTGGCTTCGCCCAGACCCATCCCCTGGTCGCCGCGGAACCGTTCGGACCCGGACCAGTCCTCGCCGGGCCGCGCGGCCTGCAGGTGCGCGTCGAGCCGGTTCAGCTGCTGCATCAGCGACGGCGTCCCGAACGCCTGCTGCGCGAGCGCATCCAGTTCGTCGCGCTGCTCCTGCGTCATCGAGTTGCGCAGCCGCTGCGCCGCCGCCGCACGCTGCGCCAGCGAATCGAGCAGTTCCTCGACGTTGCGCGGGTTCTCCGGGAAGAAGTCGCCGTGCTCGGCCATGAACTGCTCGAAGTCCTCGGGCGTGTCCTCGCCGCGAGAGTGCTTGTCCAGCAGGTCGTTCAGGTCCTCCAGCATCTCGTTGACGCGGCGCCGGTCCTCGTCGGTGGCACCCTCGAGCGCCTGTTTCATCCCGGCGAAGCGCTGATCGAGGACCTCCCGCCCGAGCAGGTCGCGGATCTTCTCGTAGTCCTCCCGCGCCTCGGAACTGCGCCAGTCGTAGTCGGCGAGTTCCTGCACGGCCTGCGCGGTCGACGACGGGAGTTCCTCGATCCGCATCTCCGCGAACCGCGCATCGTCGTCGAGGGCACGCGCGAGTTCCTTGCGTTCGGCGAGCACCGCGCGATCGAGCAACTCGCGCACCTCCCTCAGGGTGCCGTCGAGATTGGTGCGGTTCAACAACTCCCGCTTGCGCCGGTTCGCCTGCGCCGCAAGCTGATCCAGACCTCGGATGTTGCCACGCCCGCGGCGCAGCAACTCCCGGAGCGCCCGCCGCGGTGAACTGCCCGCGAGCACGTCGTCACCGATCGCGGCGAGCGCGTCGCGCAGATCCACCGGCGCCGCCAGCGGATCACCGCCGTCGTACGGCCCGTACTGCGCGCCTCTGCTCATCGCGAGTACACCGCGGTTCCGTCGTCGGCGTCGTGCTTGGCGATGCGCCGGGCCAGATAGAGACCTTCGAGAGCGAACTCGACTGCGGCGGCGCGGGTTCCGATATCGTCGGCGCCGAGCCGGTCGGCGACGACGTCGAGCACCGGAAGCTCCGGCAGCTCGTCGAGCAGCACCTTCGCCGTGATCCGGTCCCCGGTCGTGACCGGGCGCCCGTGCTCGATCGCCTCGACGAGGGTCGCCAGGTCGACACCGGCGAGCCGCTCCCGCGCGGTGTCCGCGGTCGCGCGGCGAAGCAGGTGTTCGAGCACCTCGAATTCGCGTCCCTCCTCACCGGATTCGAATTCGACCTTGCCGCGCAGCACCTCCACCACGGTGCCGAGGTCCACGGGCCGGGCGACCGGGTCGTCCTCCCCGAGAACGGCGCCGCGGTGCATGGCCGCGGCCGCGACCGTCTCCGCCCCCGCAACCGCGAAGCGCGCGGACACCCCGGACCGCTGATCGATCGACGTCGATTCGCGCAGCAGCCGGGTGAAGCGGGCCAGCACCTCGAGCAGGAAATCCGGAACCCGCGCCTGCAGTACGGCTTCCTGCTCGATCACCGCGATCTCGTCGTCGAGTTCGACCGGGTAGTGGGTGCGGATCTCCGCGCCGAACCGGTCCTTGAGCGGGGTGATGATGCGACCGCGGTTGGTGTAGTCCTCCGGGTTGGCGCTGGCGACGAGAAGCACGTCCAGCGGCAGCCGCAGCGTGTAGCCGCGAACCTGGATGTCGCGCTCCTCCATGACGTTCAGCAACGACACCTGGATGCGTTCGGCCAGGTCGGGCAGTTCGTTGATCGCGACGATGCCGCGGTGCGCGCGCGGCACCAGCCCGAAGTGGATCGTTTCGGGGTCGCCGAGACTGCGGCCTTCCGCGACCTTCACCGGGTCCACGTCGCCGACGAGGTCGGCGACGGACGTGTCCGGGGTAGCGAGCTTCTCGGCGTACCGCAGCGACCGGTGCCGCCAGTCGACGGGCAGGTCGTCGCCCAGTTCGGCGGCTCGACGGATCGACGCCGGGGTGATGGGTTCGTAGGGATGTTCGCCCAGTTCGGACCCGGCGATCACTGGGGTCCATTCGTCGAGCAGCAACGGCAGCGTCCGCAGCAGCCGGGTCTTGCCCTGTCCGCGCTCGCCGAGCAGAACCACGTCGTGGCCGGCGAGCAGGGCCCGTTCGAGTTGCGGGACGACGGTGTCGTCGAATCCGACGATGCCGGGCCACGGGTCGATGCCGTCGCGCAGGGCGGCGAGGAGGTTCTGCCGGATCTCGTCCTTGACCGATCGCTGCACGTGCCCTGACGCGCGCAGCTCACCGAGGGTGGACGGCCTGGTTGTGGTTGACGTCACCTCACCCAAGGTACGAGGATCCGCCGGATTCGGCATCTGCTCGCGGCGAGCCTCTCGCGTGCGCAACCGTTTCCCGTCCGCACCGCCCTACACTCGGGCCGTGGAGATCTGGATCCTCGCGGCGTTGCTCGGCCTCGGCCTGGCGGCCGCCACCGGCCTGCGCACCTTCCTGCCGCTGCTGATGCTCAGCGCCGCCGTCCACTTCGGATGGTTCGGGATCGTCCTGAACGAGTCGATGCAGTGGATCGGCTCGTCCGCCGCTCTGATCGCGCTGGCGATCGCGACCGTCGTGGAGGTCGTCGCGGATCTCGTCCCGCTGGTCGACAACGCGATGTCGGCGATCGGCACCGTCACCCGGCCGGTCGCGGGTGCGGTCGCGGCGTGGGCCGCGTTCGCCAACCTCGATCCGGCGATGGCGGCGATCGCGGGCATCGTCATCGGGGCCCCGACCGCGCTGGCGGTGAGCACCGCGCAGACGGGCACCCGCGCGGTGAGTACGGCGACGACGGCGGGTCTCGGGAACCCGGTGATGTCGGTGATCGACAGCGTCACCTCGTTCGTGACGTCGCTGATCTCGATGGTGCTGCCGCTGCTGGTCATCCCGTTGCTCGCGCTGCTCACGTGGTTCGGATACCGCGGCTACCGCCGCTTCCGCCGCGTCCGCGGAGCGTTCACGAGGCCGGCCGCGTAGATCCGCGCCCATCGCATGCACATCGAACACCGCATGCACATCGAACACCGCATGCACGTCGAACACCGCATGCACATCGAACACGCCGGCGACACAGCCCTCCGGTGGCCGCGACGTCCGGAACTTCTGATAGACACATGTCATGTCGGAAACCGAGATCACCTTCACCAGCGGCGACGTGACGCTGTACGGCAGCCTGCGAGTACCCGCTCTCGGTGACACCCCGGTTCCGGCCGTGCTGCTGCTGGCCGGCAGCGGCCCGACCGACCGCAATGGCGACAGCGCGCTGCTGCCCGGCCCGATCGGCACCCTCCGCCACCTCGCGGACATCCTCGAGATCAACGGATTCGCGAGCCTGCGCTACGACAAGCTCGGCAGCGGCCTGACCGGGCTCGGCCCGTACGCGGTCGAGGACGTCGCCGACCTCGGATTCTCCACGTTCATCGACGCCGCCCGCGACGGCCTGCAGTTCCTCGCGGACCAGCCCGGCGTCGACCCCGAGCGCGTGTACGTCGTCGGGCACAGCGAGGGCGCGCTCATCGCCCTGTCGCTCGCGCACGCCGGTGAGCGGGTCGCGGGTCTGGCCCTGCTCGAACCGCTGGCGGTCCGTCTGCTGGACCTGCTGACCGCCCAGATCGACGCGCAGCTCGACGCGGTCGTCGCGGCCGGTCAGCTGGCCGTCCAGGTCGCCGACGAACTGCGTGTCGCGCTCACCGGGGCGGTGGAGTCGCTGCGCGCCGACGGCACCCTCAGCGACCGCCTGCCCGAGCCGCTGCGCAACGCGGGCCTGGTCCCGACGAACGCGAAGGCGCTCGCCGAGGAGGACTCGCTGGATCCGCGCATGCTCGCCGCACAGATCGACAGCGCACTGCCGGTGCTCACCAGCGTCTCCGACAAGGACATCCAGCTGCGCGTCGAGGACGTCGACGCTCTCGACGAAGCGCTCGTGCACACCAAGCTGACGTCGTTGCGGCTGCGCAACGCCAACCACGTGCTCAAGGACATCGGCGACCAGCAGTCCACCGGCGCCGATTACATCGCCGACCTGCCGTATTCGACGGAGTTCACCGACGGATTCGTGGCCTGGCTGCGGGGTCTGTGACCTCACCGCACGAAAATTGGGGATGTAAAACTCTCGTCATTGGGGTATGGTTCCCCGTTAACCCGCTGGATACTCGAGAAAGGTACGGTCCGATGCAGCATCGCAAGCGCACATATCGATTCGTACCCGAGTTCCACTTCCACTGCGCCGCAAGGCGATCCCGGGAATAGAGTCACATCCGACTCGCTTCTCGGGCACCCCAGGCACATCGCCTCGGGTGCCCTTTCTTATCCCCATTCTTTTCGAAGCAAGGAGAACCACATGAAGTTGCGACTGGGAGCCACCGGCTCCGTCCCGAAGGACCTGCCCACCGATCTGACCGGGCACGCCATCACGATCGACCTGCGCCACGTCGACGCCGAGAAGGGCGCACTGGCCGCCGATCTCATCCGCGAACTGCTCGACCGCGGTGCCGCCCGGCTCGTCATCTCCGACGGCCGCGGCACCACCGACATCGAGGCGCCCCACCGACCGGAAACCGCCCACCCGTACGCGGCCTGACGTCAGGTCGTCGTCGGGTGGGCGGCTGCCCCGGGTCGGGGTGCGCTCAGTGCGCGAAGTGGCGTGCGCCCGTCAGGTAGAGGGTGATGCCGGCCTCGCGGGCGGCCTCGATCACCTCGTTGTCACGGACCGATCCACCCGGCTGCACGACGGCCTTGACGCCGGCCTCCGTGAGGACCTGCAGGCCGTCCGCGAACGGGAAGAACGCGTCCGACGCGGCGACGGATCCGACGACACGATCGCCCGCGCGGGTGACCGCGAGACGCGCCGAGTCGACCCGGTTGACCTGGCCCATCCCGACACCGACGGTCGCGCCGCCGGAAGCCAGCAGGATCGCGTTGGACTTCACGGCACGGCAGGCGCGCCACGCGAACTCCAGGTCGGCGAGGGTCTGCTCGTCGGCGGCGTCGCCGCACGCGAGCTCCCAGTTCGCGGCGTTGTCGCCGTCCGCGGTGAGCAGGTCACGCTCCTGCAGCAGCAGGCCACCGGAGATCTGACGCAGCTCGATCTGCGCGGACTTCGGGGAGTCGGCCCGCAGGATGCGGATGTTCTTCTTGCGGGCGAGCACCTCGACGGCACCGGCGGCGTACGACGGGGCGATGATCACCTCGGTGAAGATCTCGGCGACCTGCTCGGCCATCTCGACGCTGACCTCGCGGTTGACGGCGATGACCCCACCGAACGCGGACACCGGGTCACACTCGTGCGCCTTGCGGTGCGCCTCGGCGACCGTGTCGGCGACGGCGATACCGCACGGGTTGGCGTGCTTGATGATCGCGACGCACGGCCGGTCGTGGTCGTGCGCGGCGCGCCACGCGGCGTCGGCGTCCTGGTAGTTGTTGTACGACATTTCCTTGCCGTGGAACTGCTCGGCCTGCGCCAGACCCGGCTCGCCGCCCTCGTTCACGTACAGCGCGGCCGCCTGATGCGGGTTCTCGCCGTACCGCAGCACGTTCGCGCGCGTCCAGGTCGCGCCCGCCCACGCCGGGAACTTGCTGTCGTCGCCGTCCGCTGTGACATCCCCCGTCGCTTCGCTCGCCCCGGTGGCGTAGCCGCTGTTCATCCAGCTCGCGACCGCGACGTCGTAGGCGGCGGTGTGCTGGAACGCCTGCGCCGCGAGGGCCTTGCGCTCGGGCAGGGTGAACCCGCCGGCCTTCACCGCGTCGATGACCGCGTCGTAACGGGCCGGATCGACGACCACGGCGACGGACGGGTGGTTCTTCGCGGCGGCACGCACCATCGACGGGCCGCCGATGTCGATCTGCTCGACGCACTCGTCGGGGGTCGCGCCCGAGGCGACGGTCTGCGTGAACGGGTACAGGTTGACGATCACCAGCTCGAACGCCTCGATGCCGAGGTCCTTGATCTGGTCGAGGTGGTCCTGCTTGCGGGTGTCGGCGAGGATGCCGGCGTGCACGCGCGGGTGCAGCGTCTTGACGCGGCCCTCGAGGCACTCGGGGAAGCCGGTGAGCTCCTCGACCTTGGTGACGGGGATTCCGGCGCCGGCGATGGTCGCGGCCGTGGAGCCGGTGGAGACCAGTTCGACCCCGGCCTGGTGCAGCCCGGTCGCGAGTTCGACCAGTCCGGTCTTGTCGTACACGCTGACCAGTGCGCGGCGCACAGTCTTACGTTCGGTCACTGGGGATCACGGCCTTTCGTCCATCGGATACAACTCCACGGGTTGCGACAGCGGCGACCACCTCGGCCAGCAACCGTCGTTCCACAACTTTGATGCGCTCGTGCAGGGTGTCCTCGTCGTCGTCCTCGAGGACCGGCACGGGTTCCTGCGCCAGGATCGGCCCGGTGTCCACGCCGCCGTCGACCAGGTGCACGGTCGACCCGGTGACCTTCACGCCGTAGGCGAGGGCGTCGGGGACGGCGTGCGCGCCGGGGAATGCGGGCAGCAGAGCCGGGTGCGTGTTGATGATGCGGCCGCCGAAGCGTTCGAGGAACGCGGGGCCGAGGATCTTCATGAAGCCCGCCGACACCACCAGGTCCGGCTCGTGCGCCGCGACGGCGTCGGTGAGCGCGACGTCCCAGGCGGCACGGTCGGCGTGGTCGCGCAACGCGACCCGGAAACCGGGGATGTCCGCCTCGCCGGCATGGTCGAGGGCTTTGCAGTCGCGGTCGACGCCGACTGCGACGATCCGGGCCGGGTAACCGTCGGTGCGGGTGGCGTCGATCAACGACCGCAGCAGGCTGCCGGTACCTGAGGCGAGTACGACGACCCGCGCCGGCGCGGTCGGCGGCAACTGGTCACGCGAGGCAGTCAGCGCTCTACTCCTGGACTCGAAGAGGGGTCGGCCGGACCATCGGCCGTCTAGAGCCTAGTCGCTGGTGTTCCGGGTACCTTTCGCGAGGTCCCCGTCGTCGGCTTCGTCGTCGATCTCGGCGTCGACGACGTCGGGTTCCTCGATGTCCTTCGCGTCGGGTTTCGACTCGGGCTCCTCATCGTCGTCGACCACCTCCGCATCGACCACCTCGGTGTCGTCCTCGACGTCCTCGATGTCGGTGTCCTCGTCTCCGTCTTCGTCCTCGGCATCCACGGATTCGGCGTCTCCGGCGGGCGCGGCTTCGAGTGCCTTCGGTTCCTCGAGCTCACCGGCAGCGGCGTCCTCCCCGGACTCGCCGTCCTCGTCGGAGTCGTCCTCCGTGTCGTCCGGCTCGGCGGACTCCTCCGCCTCGGCCGCGCGCGCAGCCTCGGCTTCGGCGGCGGCCAGCTTGCCTTCCCGCCACAGCAACAGCTGCGCGGTGATGATCCCCAGCAGACCCGACCACGCGAACATCAGGACCCCGGCGAGCCACCAGTTGCCGCCGACCACCCCGAAGAACCCGAGCCGCCCACCGGCCGCCCAGGTCGCGAGCGCGGTGACGACACCGGCTTCGGCGGAGGCCGCCAGCACGGTCAGGGCCCCGTCGCTGCTGGAGACGTACTCGCCGCGCGCCTGCGCCTCGAGGTTGCGTTTGGCGACGTACCGGCCGAGCAGTGCGCCGATCGTGGCGGGCACCGCGAGCGCGACCGGCCAGAAGGACGGTGCCGGGCCCGGCGGGATCGCGGCCAGCACCGGCAGCGCCGGCAGGTCACCGCCGGACGCCTCGAACAGGCTCAGCCGGACCTCGCCGAACTCGACGGTGCTGCCGGCCAGGACCGCGGCCGCACCGATCATCACGTTGGGCAGATACAGGATCGAGATGACCAGCAGGCCGAGGACGCCCATCCAGTTCTCGCCGCGGGCGAGGAGCTCCCCGACGCTCTGCCACGACCAGAGCATCCCGACGACGGTGAGCAGCCCGCCCATCGCGAACATGCCGAGCACCGCCCGGGTTGCGGGCCGGACCGAGTCGACCAGCCATTCGGGGACTGCGTACCGGTCGCAGAGCGGACGCCACATCCTCGACCCGACGCCGAGCAGCGACGACAGCAGATACAGCCCGGTCACCCACGCCAGGGATTGCGCCGGGTCCGGCATCGAGACGGGCAGCACGCTCGAGGCGTCCTGGATGACGACGAGCGCGGTGACCGTCACGGCGAGCGGTCCGGCCAGTGTCGCGGCGGTGATCCGCGCGGCGTCGCGGCCGTCGAGGGCATACCCGCTGTGCAGGACCATCGCGTCCGCGGCCGACGCGCACGAGCGGGCGGACAGCCACACCAGCACCGCGGTGGGCAGCAGCGGCAGCACGCCGAGCGCGGTGCCGTCGATGGTGAGGGTGACCTGGTGCAGGCCGAGCCAGGCACCTGCGGTCGCCGCGTACACGCCGGTGAGGTCGCTGCTCGCGGCGACGAGCGTCGTCACGACGACCGTCACGAGCAGCGCCATCGTCACGGCCGGTACGCGTGCCGCCGTGCCGAGCAGAATGCGGAATTGCTCCGGATCCGGCGAATCCTGATTCGTGGGGAGGCGGGAGTTCCGGCCTAGCGTCGATGTCATCGAGACGAGGGTGTCACCGACCGCGAGCGGTTGCGATCAGGCGCGCCGCAACGGTTGCGATCAGGCGCACCCCGCCGAGTCGTCGAACATGTCACCGTTGCTCGTCGTTCGGCTTCAGCACCTGGGTGGCGTCGTCCGGCGGCGGCGAGACCACGGTGGCGTCCTGGTCGTCCGGTGCCGGCGACAGGACAGTGGCGTCGTTGTCGGACGGGCGGGCCAGTTCGGTGTCGTCGTCGTGGCTCGGCTCCGGCGCACCCCCGGTCGGATACTGCTGCGGCCCGGTCGGATACTGCTGCGATCCGATCGGATATTGCTGGGACGGGGTCGGCTGGGACGGGAACTGCTGCGTCCCGTACGGCTGACTCGAATACTGCTGACCGGTGTACTGCTGGCTCGGGTACTGGCCCGTGTACTGCTGACCGGTGTACTGCTGGCTCGGGTACTGGCCGCTGTAGTGCTGCGGAGACTGCGCGCCGTACTGCTGGCCGGTGTACTGCTGGCTCTGGGGCTGCCCGCCGTACTGCTGCGGAAACTGCCCGGCCGGCTGGGGACTCCCCGGCTGAGGACTCCCCTGCTGCCCGTACCCACTGGGCTGCGGGAACTGGGACTGCGCCGGGTACGCCGCGGACCGTCCCGACCGCGCCGCGGGGACGAGCACACCGATCCCGAACAGCAACGCGACCACGGCCACCGCGGTCTGCAGGAACCCGAACACGAAGATGGCGACGCCGCCCCACGCGATACCGGAATCGTCGGGCAACTGGAACCACTGGAAGACCGACGTCACGAATCCGACCGCCGATGCGGCCAGCGCGACGCCCCGTAGATCCTGACCGGGCAGCAACGACAGCGCCGCGCAGAATCCGCCGAGCAGCAGCAACGCCAACGGCACCACCGCGAATCCGAATTCGAACGCGGACAGCGCGACGTGCCCACCGAATTCGATCCGCATGTAGGGCGCGAGACCCAACAGGAAATTCACCACACCGAGTACCGCGACCGCCACCGGCAACAGCACCGGCACGAGCTTGGCCGACGGCCCACCACCACTCCGATCCGGGGTCTGGCTCGCTGGGAATGTCATCGATCCTCCTGCGGTCGTCGGGTGCACTCGGTGTCTTCCGGATGCACTGGAAACAGCGTATGCACCGATCGACACAATGGGAGGCATGCCGAACACACTCGCGCCCGGACGGGACGTGGTCGTGGAGACGGAGGTCAAGCACTCGCGCTTCCTCGCCGCCCTGCGCCGGGTCGAATCCGCTGCCGACGCCGCCGCGTTCACCGACGAGCAACGCCGTCTGTACCCGGATGCGCGGCATCACTGCTGGGCGTTCGTCGTCGGCGACGAACCGGCCTCGCGGGCCGAGCGGTCCAGTGACGACGGAGAGCCCGGCGGCACCGCGGGCGTCCCGATGCTGCAGGTGCTGCACCACCGCGACGTGGTGAACGTGGCGGTGGTCGTGACCCGCTGGTTCGGGGGGATCAAACTGGGGGCGGGCGGGCTCGTGCGCGCCTACTCGGGGGCCGTCGCGGTCGCGCTGGATTCGGCGCAGCTGGTGCCGCGGGAGCGGCGGGAGGTGTTCACCCTCGCGGTCGGGCACGGGGACGCGGGCCGTGTCGATGCGGAACTGCGCGGTCGCGGGGTGAGTGTGCTCGGGGTGTCGTACGAGGACCGGGCGAAGTTCACGGTCGCGGCGCGGGACCCGGAGCAGCTGGCGAGTGTGGTGGCGTCGGTGACGTCCGGCGCCGGGGAGCTGGAACCCGTCGGCCGGGAGTGGATCGACGGATAAACGCGTCGTGCGCGGTTTCGGTAGTGGGAACTACCGAAACCGCGCACGGACGGCGGAAGCCGCTTACAGGGACTTCAGGATCTCGCGTGCGAGAGCAGCGGTCTCGGACGGCGTCTTGCCGACCTTGACGCCGGCCGCCTCGAGGGCGTCCTTCTTGGCCTGCGCGGTGCCCGAGGAACCGGAGACGATGGCGCCGGCGTGGCCCATGGTCTTGCCCTCGGGGGCGGTGAAGCCGGCCACGTAGCCGACGACCGGCTTGGTGACGTTGGCCTTGATGTAGTCGGCGGCACGCTCCTCGGCGTCGCCACCGATCTCACCGATCATGACGATGACCTTGGTCTCCGGGTCCTTCTCGAACGCCTCGATGGCGTCGATGTGGGTGGTGCCGATGACCGGGTCGCCGCCGATGCCGATGGCGGTCGAGAAGCCGTACTCACGCAGCTCGAACATCATCTGGTAGGTCAGGGTGCCGGACTTGGACACCAGGCCGACCGGGCCCTTGCCGGTGATGTTCGCCGGGGTGATGCCGACGAGCGCCTCGCCCGGGGTGATGATGCCGGGGCAGTTGGGGCCGATGATGCGGGTCTTGTTGCCCTTCTCCACGTTGTAGGCCCACGCGTACGCGGAGTCCTGCACGGGGATGCCCTCGGTGATGACCACGAGCAGCGGGATCTCCGCGTCGATGGCCTCGACGATGGCGTCCTTCGAGAAGGCCGGGGGAACGAACGCGATCGAGACGTCCGCGCCGGTCTCCTTCATGGCCTCGGCGACGGAGCCGAAGACCGGCAGCTCGACCGGGTTGCCGTCCTTGTCGGTGTGCGACACGGTGGTGCCGGCCTTGCGGGCGTTGACGCCGCCGACGACCTGGGTGCCGGCCTTGAGCATCAGCGCGGTGTGCTTGGTGCCCTCGCCGCCGGTGATGCCCTGGACGATGACCTTGGAATCCTTGGTAAGGAAGATTGCCATTGTTCTGTGTGTCCCTTTACTTCGCTGCGGCGGCGAGCTCGGCAGCCTTGTCGGCAGCTTCGTCCATGGTGGCGACGAGCGTGACCAGCGGATGGTTGGCCTCGGCGAGGATGCGGCGACCCTCGTCGACGTTGTTGCCGTCGAGACGGACGACGAGCGGCTTGTTGGCCTCGTCGCCGAGGATCTCGAGAGCCTTGACGATGCCGTTGGCGACGGCGTCGCAGGCGGTGATGCCACCGAAGACGTTGACGAACACGCTCTTGACCTGCGCGTCGTTCAGGATGACGTCGAGGCCGGCAGCCATGACGGCCGCGGAGGCGCCGCCACCGATGTCGAGGAAGTTGGCGGGCTTCACGCCGCCGTGCTTCTCACCGGCGTACGCGACGACGTCGAGGGTCGACATGACCAGACCCGCGCCGTTACCGATGATGCCGACCTCACCGTCGAGCTTGACGTAGTTGAGGTCGTTCTCCTTGGCCTTGAGCTCGAGCGGATCCGTCGCGTCCTTGTCCTCGAACGCGGCGTGGCCGGGCTGACGGAAGTCGGCGTTGGCGTCGAGGGTGACCTTGCCGTCGAGGGCGAGGATCTGGTCGTCCGGCGTACGGACGAGCGGGTTGACCTCCACGAGGAGAGCGTCTTCCTTGACGAAGACCTCCCACAGCTTCTGGATGGTCACGGCCGCGGCGTCGAGAACCTCGGCGGGCAGGTGGCCCTTCTCGGCGATCTCACGGGCGAAGGCGAGGTCGACACCCTTGACGGCGTCGACGGGGACCTTGGCGAGACGCTCCGGCTTGGTGGCGGCGACCTCTTCGATCTCCATGCCACCCTCGACCGAGCACATCGCCAGGTAGGTGCGGTTGGTGCGGTCGAGCAGGAAGGAGATGTAGTACTCCTCCGCGATCTCGCTGGCCTCGGCGACCAGAAGCTTCTTGACGATGTGACCCTTGATGTCGAGGCCGAGGATGTTCTCGGCGTGGGTCTGCGCGTCGTCTGCGGTAGCGGCGTACTTCACGCCACCGGCCTTGCCACGGCCACCGACCTTGACCTGGGCCTTGACCATCACCGGCTTGCCGATTTCCTCCGCGATCTCGCGGGCACCGGCGACCGTGTCGGTAACACGGCCGGCCGACGTCGGCACGTCATGCTTGGCGAAGAGTTCCTTCGCCTGGTATTCGAAGAGATCCATCTGCTCACCGTCTCGTCTGCGTTCACGCCCGCTCGGGGGTTTTGAGCGGGCCAGGTTCGGACTCTAGTTACTTGGAAGCCCCAGGAAACGATCGCACTCGGGCCATGTGGCGCATGTCACGGAGTACGAGGGCTCGCGAGCTACCTCACGGAGATTCCTCCCGGAGTGTGAGCGAGGCCGCAACCAAGAGGAGCACCGTCCCCAGAATGACAGGTGCGACACAGAGGGCCGCGACCGGATCCTGGATCACACTTCGAACCAGCACCCACGACGACGCGTACACGGCCGTCGCACCGGCCGCTCCCAGCAGCAACGCCCCTCCCCGCGCGGGTCGCGACCGCACCGCCACCGCCGCCGCGACCCCCACCGCGACGGCGAGCAGAGCCCGCCCCCACACGTCGTATCCCCAGGGATAGGCGAGCAGCGACCCGGCACCGTGGTACAGGGGCACGGCCGACCCGACGATGCACGCGACGGCCGCGACCAGGACGACCACGCGCGTGCGCGCGGTGACGTGCAGCTCGGCCGAGGTGTCGATCCGATCGCGCTCGGCGGCCCCCGCGAGGAGGACCGCGACACCGGTGGCGGCCGCACCCACCAGGGCGCAGAACACGACGGCGGTCCCCGGACCGGCGTCGACTCCCGGCAGGTCGGCGGCCACCACCCACGCCTGCAGTACTGCGGCGGCGGTCGCCGCGACCGCGACGATCGGCACCGCAACCGCCGGACGCACCGTCTCGGCACAGGCGGACAGCAGCAGCCACACGCTCAGCGCCGCCAGCAGCAGCCCGGCGACGAGCAGCACGCGGGTCTGCGGCAGATCCGGGACGTCGTGGCCGGCCGGCACGGAGAGCGTGGGCAACAGTGCTCCGACGACGGCGAGCGCGGCGGTGAGGAGACCGAGGACACCGGCGACGGCGTGTGCCCGGCCGGAGCGGAGAACACCAGTCGATCCCGGCCGGGCCGGGCGGGCGGCACGCCGCGCACCGGCCGCGGGCATCGCCGCGGCCAGGACGACGAGGAGCACCGCGGCGATCGTCCCGGCGGCGGTCGCCGGCGTGGGTGAGAGCCGGTCCCCGGCCAGGCCCGCGGCAAATCGTGGTGCGAGCAGGGCGAGCGCGGCCGCTCCGGTCCCGGCGATCGCGCCCGCCGCGGCCGTCGTTCCCGCACTGAGCGCCCACGCCACGGTGACGAGCGCGAACGTCGCGGTAAGCACACCGCCGAGCGCAGTGGTCGCGGGAGCATCGAGCACCCCGCGCGCGACGATCACCGGGTCCGACGAGACCACCACCGGCGCGAGCAACCCGACGGCCACCACCGTCGCGGCACCGACGATCCCGGCGACGACGGGCGTACCCGGCCGGGTGCCGACCGGTCTCTCGTCGGCGTGCGGGGCGCCGCCCGCGGCGATCGCACCGGCCACACCGGCGAGCACCGCGCACAGGTGTCCGGCGAGCAGCATCGCGGCACCGGGTCCGCCGGTGAGCGCCGCGGCGGTCACGGGACGGAACAGTTCGAACCTGTTCGCGTCGATCGCGTCGACGAACAAGGTGAGATCGGCGAGCGCTGCGCCCGCGGCGATACCCCCGGCCCCCGCGAGCAGGGCGCCGGCTGCGGTAGCCGATCGGCGCGCGACCGCGAAGGCGGCGACAGGGATCGCCGACACGGTGATCGCGGCGACGATCGCGGCGGCGAGGATCGCGGACCCCACGGCGCCGGTTCCGGCCCGCACGACCGGCAGCAGCGGCGCCGCCGCGACGGCGAGGGCACCCAGCACCGAGAGTGCGAGTCCGAATCGGAGTGGTGTGGGGCGGTTCGACACGGGGCGACGCTACGCGACCGATATGTCACCGGACCGTGACACACCGAAATGTTCTGTATCGCCGGGGCAAGAGCGGAATGTTTCCGCTTTCGCCGCAGGTGAGACTGTGATGCCGCTCACAGCGCCTGGGCGTGTCTCCCGTATGGGTTGCCAGCCCAGCGATCGTTTCGTTACGGTCCCTTTGGTCGAAATAACGGTCAGGTCACGAACGGGAGGAACGGCGAATGAGCCCGAGCAGTCAGCTCACCAGCCGTGGGGTCCACGACGGATCATCGGAGACCGACCACTACGCAGGTGCTGGGTACTCGGCAGACTCCGGCTACGCCGCAGGCTCCGGCTACTACACGGAGTCCGGGTACTACGACTACGAGTCCGACTACTACACGGACGCCCCCTACCACTACGGCGACGACCAGCCGACCGCCGCGCAGTCCTACGCCGACCGGTCCTACTACGGGCAGGCCGCTTTCCGTGACGCCGGCGCCGAGACCTACTACGAGAACGAACCGGTCGACGTGGATGCCCCGGGCCGCCGCGGCGGCGCCCACCGCATCCCGACACCGCCGAGCGCGCTCAAGGGCCGCGCCGCGGTGTTCGCCGTGGCGGCCGGCGCAGTCGTCGCCGCAGGCCAGGCCGCAACGAACGGGCCCTCGCAGGGATCCGAGCACTCCGAGGTCGCACTCGCGGCGAACGAGTCCGATTCCAACGTCATCACCGCCACCGCGGTACCGCAGGCTTCCCAGTTCGCCGCGACCGCCTCGGACGGCGCCGCTCCGTCGCAGGCGCCGCAGGTCCTCAACATCGCGGACCCGAACGATCTCTCCCAGTTCTCGAACCTGCTCGCGAAGGGCCAGCGGTTCAGCGAGGAGCGTGCCGCCCGCGAGGCCGCCGCCCGCCGCCCGCTGTTCGTCCTCCCCGCGATCGGTACGTTCACCTCGAACTTCGGTGCCCGCTGGGGCACCCTGCACGCCGGTGTGGACATCGCCGGCCCGATCGGCACCCCGATCCTAGCGGTCGCCGACGGTGTCGTCATCGATTCCGGTCCCGCCTCCGGCTTCGGCCTGTGGATCCGCCTGCAGCACGCCGACGGCACCGTCACCGTCTACGGCCACATCGACCAGACCCTGGTGACCGTGGGCCAGCAGGTCATGGCGGGCGACCAGATCGCGACGATGGGCAACCGCGGCTTCTCCACCGGCCCGCACCTGCATTTCGAGGTGCATCTGAACGGCACCGACAAGATCGACCCGGTTCCGTGGCTCGCCACCCGGGGCATCAGCCTCGGCATCGAGCAGGACTGAATCGGCCCACTCGGCAGCAATTCCGCGCCGGAACCCCGTGACCGGAGCCCCGGCGCCACCTCTCCCCTAGAGCTTGACCATCGGCACGCCGCCGACGAGCATCAGCCGCACCTTGCCGGCGCTTCCGAAGTCGATGACGACCGTCGCGGTCGGTCCCGACCCCTTCGTCTCGAGCACCGTCCCGAGCCCGTACTTGTCGTGACTGACCCGGTCCCCCACCGCGAGCACCAGCTGATTGTTGCGGGCGCGCGCACTGCCGAACCCGCCGCCCGATCCGGAGCCGCCACCGAAGCCCGAACCGCCCCCGAAGCCGGATCCGACGCCGCCGTAGCCGCGTGAGCGTCCGGACCCGATGGCGTGGCCGGCCGAACGAACCGGCTCCTCCCGCTTCCATTCGATGAGGTGCTGCGGAATCTCTTGCAGGAAACGCGATTCCGGGTTCGACACGGGCTGACCCCAGGACGAGCGCAGGACCGCGCGGCTGAGGTAGAGCCGACGTCGGGCCCGCGTGATCCCCACGTACGCCAGGCGGCGTTCCTCGGCCAGCTCGGCCGGGTCGCCGAGCGCGCGCATGTGCGGGAACTGCCCGTCCTCCCAGCCGGTGACGAACACGACCGGGAACTCCAGGCCCTTGGCGGTGTGCAGCGTCATCAGCGTCACGACGCCGTCGTCGTTCTCCGGGATCTGGTCCGCATCGGCGACGAGCGAGACCTTCTCCAGGAATGCGGGCAGCGATCCCGGTTCCGGATCGCCCTCGTCCCGCTCGATGTCCTCCAGCCCCGCCGCATTGCGCGCATCGGAGCTGAATTCCCTTGCCACACTGACCAACTCGTTGAGGTTGTCGAGGCGGGCGCCGTCCTGCGGGTCGTCGCTCGCGGCGAGTTCCCCACGGTAGCCGGTCCGTTCGAGGATCGCCTCCACCAGATCACCGAGATCGACGAGTTCGTTTCCGTCCGAGTCGGTTTCGGTGAGCATCGCGCGCAGTCGGTCGAGCATCTCGGTGAACGCGGCAATTGCCTTCTGGGAACGCGTGTTCAGCAACGCGACCTGGCCGGCGGCGGCGTCGGCCAGCGCCTGCCCGAAGCCGATCCCGAGCCGCTCGGCGTGCACCGCGACGCACGCCTCGGCGCGGTCGCCGATGCCGCGGCGCGGGGTGTTGAGGATGCGGCGCAGGCTCACCGTGTCGTCCGGGTTGGCGAGCACCTTCAGGTACGCGACCAGGTCGCGGACCTCCTTGCGCTCGTAGAAGCGCACCCCGCCGACGACCTTGTACGGCACGCCGTGGCGGATGAAGACGTCCTCGAGTGCCCGGGAGGAGTTGTTGGTGCGGTAGAAGACGGCGACGTCGGCGAACTTGACCTCCCCGGCGGCGGTGAGCCGGTCGATCTCCGCGGCGACGAACTGCGCCTCGTCGTGTTCGTTGTCGGCGACATAGCCGACGATGAGATCGCCCTCGCCGGAGTCGGTCCACAGCCGCTTCTCGCGGCGTCCGGCGTTGCGGGAGATGACGGAGTTGGCCGCCGACAGGATGTTCTGCGTGGAGCGGTAGTTCTGCTCGAGCAGGATGGTCCGGGCGTCCGGGTAGTCGCGCTCGAACTCCTCGATGTTGCGGATCGTCGCGCCACGGAAGGCGTAGATGGACTGGTCCGCGTCGCCGACGACGCACAGTTCGCTCGGCGGCACCGGGCTCCCGTCTCCGGCCTCACCGACGAGCGTGCGCACCAGCACGTACTGTGCGTGGTTGGTGTCCTGGTACTCGTCGACGAGCACGTGGCGGAACCGGCGCCGGTAGTACTCGGCGACCTGCGGATGAGCCTGCAGCAGCGCGACCGTCTCGCCGATGAGGTCGTCGAAGTCGAAGGCGTTCGCCGATCGCAGCCGCTGCTGGTAGTGGGCGTACACGGTCGCGACGATGCGCGGCAGCTCCGCGGGGTCGCCGTCCGCGTCCGCGGCGGCCTCCTGCGGATCGATCAGCTCGTTCTTCAGGTTCGAGATCTGGGTGGCGAGCAGGCGCGCCGAGTACTTCTTGGTGTCGAGATCGAGATCCTTGGCGATCATCGTGAGCAACCGGCGCGAGTCGTCGGCGTCGTAGATCGTGAAGTTCGAGTTCATGCCGGGCAGCAGGGCCGACTGGGCCCGCAGGATCCGCACGCAGCTGGAGTGGAACGTCGAGACCCACATGCTGTTGGCACGCGGCCCCACCAGCTGCGCGACGCGTTCGCGCATCTCGGCCGCGGCCTTGTTCGTGAACGTGATCGCCAGGATCTGACCGGCCGCGACACCGCGCTCGGCGAGCAGGTACGCGATCCGCCTGGTGAGCACCGCCGTCTTGCCGGAGCCGGCGCCGGCGACGATGAGCAGGGGACCACCGTCGTGGGTCACCGCTTCCCGCTGCTGGGGATTCAGGCCCGCGAGCAGCGAGTCGGACGAATCCGCACTCGCTCGCCGGGGTGAATCGGAGTCGGGGTGGCCGAAGGCAACGGGAGTGTTCATCGTCGTACCAAACTACCGGCGGACCCCGACAATCGCGTAGACGGGCGATCCGGACGTTCCGGCCAGGTCGCCCTTACTTGGCGACCGGATTCCACGGATGGCAGACTGGTTTGCATGTCATGTGACCGCTGTCGACCGGATGGACAGGATGCACTACGGTGTCGGTTTCCCAGCACCGACGCCTGACCGCACGGTCCTGATCCACCTCCGGCGGTAACGCCCACCGGTTCCGGAGCGATCCCAGTTCTGACGCGAGGAGATGACATGAGCACCAACATCGACGCTGCCACATCCGACTCAGCCGCCGACGTCCCCGCCAGCCAGGCGGAGATCGACGAACTTCGCAAGGAGATCGACCGACTCGACGCCGAGATTCTCGCCGCGGTCAAACGCCGCACCGAGGTCTCGCGAATCATCGGCCGTACCCGCATGGCTTCCGGCGGCACCCGTCTCGTGCACAGCCGTGAGATGAAGGTGCTCGAGCGGTTCAGCGATCTCGGCCAGGAGGGTCACACCCTGGCGATGCTGCTGCTCCGCCTCGGCCGCGGCCGACTCGGCCAGTAGTAGCCACAACCGACTCGGCCGGTAGCCGCACGGGCTTCCGGCCGTAGCCGTCGGCCTACTCGAAGGCGATGTACTTGGTTTCGAGGTACTCCTCGATGCCTTCATGTCCGCCTTCCCGTCCGATCCCCGACGCCTTGACCCCGCCGAACGGCGCGGCCACGTCGGAGATCACCCCGCGGTTGACCCCGACCATGCCGGATTCGATCGCCTCGGACACCCGCAGCGCACGATCGAGGCTGCGCGTGTACATGTAGGCGGCCAGGCCGTACTCGGTGGCGTTGGCCGCGGCGATCGCTTCGTCCTCGGTGTCGAATCCGGCCACCGCCGCCACCGGGCCGAAGACCTCTTCCCGCAGGATCCGCGCGGACGTCGGGACGTCGTCGAGGACGGTCGCCGGGTAGAACCAGCCCGGCCCGTCCGGAACCTTGCCACCGAGCCGCACCCGCGCACCGTTCGCGACCGCATCGTCGACGAGGGTGGTGACGGTGTCCTTCTGGTCGGCGTCGATCAGCGGTCCGAGTGTCGTGTCCGGATCGGTGCCCGGTCCGAGCCGGTAGGCGGCCATCTTCTCGGTGAGTTTCGCGACGAACTCCTCACGCACGGAGTTCGCGACGTGAATCCGGTTCGCGGCCGTGCAGGCCTCGCCCCCATTGCGCAACTTCGCGGCGAGCGCGCCGTCGACCGCGGCGTCGAGATCGGCGTCGTCGAACACCAGGAACGGCGCGTTGCCGCCGAGTTCCATCGACGTGCGCAGCATCGCATGCCCTGCCTTCTCGGCCAGGGCGCGGCCGACGCTCGTCGACCCGGTGAAGGTGAGCTTGCGCAGTCGCGGGTCGTCGAGCAGCGGACCGGTCACGGCACCCGCGTGGGAGGTCGGCAGCACCGAGAGCACACCCTTCGGCAGGCCCACCTCCTCGAACACCCGGGCGAGCAGCAGCATCGTCAGCGGGGTCGCCGACGCCGGTTTGACGAGCATCGTGCAGCCGGCGGCCAGCGCCGGCGCGATCTTGCGGGTCCCCATCGCCAGCGGGAAGTTCCACGGCGTGATCGCCAGGCACGGGCCGACGGGCTGCTTCGTGACGAGAATGCGCCCGGTACCGGCCGGCGAATGGGTGTAGCGGCCCGCGATGCGGACCGCTTCCTCGGAGAACCAGCGAAGGAACTCGGCGCCGTACCGGGCCTCGGCGCGGCTCTCCGGCAGCGCCTTGCCCATCTCGAGGCTCATCAGCAAGGTGAACTCCTCGGCGCGGGCGGTGACCGCCTCGAAGGCCGCGCGCAGCAGCTCACCGCGTTCGCGGGGCGCGGTCGCCGCCCACTCCGGCCCGGCCGCGACCGCCGCGTCCAGTGCTCTGGCCGCGTCGGCGGGACTCGCGTCGGCGACTTCGGTGAGGACCTTCCCGGTCGCCGGATCATGAACGGGAAAGGTCGCGCCGTTCTCCGCAGCGGCCCAGTCGCCGCCGAGGAACAGATCGGTGGGCACGGTTCGCAGCATCTCCGAGATGTCCATGTCCCCATCATGCGCCCGCGCATTTCACATCGGTTTCCGACCGACCGGTAACTTCCGTTCCGCACTAGTCTCTGCAGACATGGAAAACGTGACGCGAACCGCCCCGTGGCAACAGCTCGCCGAACATCGTGCGGAGATCGAGTCGCTGCACCTGCGCGAGTTGTTCGCGGCGGAACCGGGTCGCGCCGAGGCGTTCACGCTCACCGCCGCCGACCTGTACATCGACTACAGCAAGCACCTGATCACCGGCCGCACCCGCGAGTTGCTGCTCGACCTGGCCCGCGCGTGCGGCGTCGAAGCACACCGCGATCGGATGCTCGCCGGCGAGCACATCAACACCTCGGAGGACCGCGCGGTGCTGCACACGGCGCTGCGGCTTCCCCGCGAGGCGACGCTCACCGTCGACGGCCAGGATGTCGTCGCCGACGTGCACGCGGTGCTCGACAAGATGGGTGAATTCACCGACCGGGTCCGTGACGGCCGGTGGCGCGGCGCCACCGGGGAACGCATCACCACGGTCGTCAACATCGGCATCGGTGGGTCGGATCTGGGTCCGGTGATGGTGTACCGGGCGTTGCGGCACTACGTCGACGCCGGTGTCGAGGCCCGGTTCGTCTCCAACATCGATCCGGCGGATCTGACCCACAACCTGCAGGGTCTCGACCCGGCCCGGACGCTGTTCGTCGTTGCGTCCAAGACGTTCTCGACGCTCGAAACCCTGTCGAACGCGACCGCGGCGCGGCGCTGGCTGGTCGCGGCGCTCGGCGAGGACGCCGTCGCGAAGCACTTCGTCGCGGTGTCCACCCACAAGGAGCGGGTCGTCGAGTTCGGGATCGACCCGGAGAACATGTTCGGGTTCTGGGACTGGGTCGGCGGCCGGTATTCGGTGGGCTCGGCGATCGGGTTGTCGGTGATGGCCGCGATCGGCAGGGAGCGGTTCGCGGAACTGCTCGCCGGGTTCCACGCGATGGACACCCATTTCGCGACGGCGCCGCTCGAATCGAACGCGCCGGTGCTGCTCGGTCTGCTCGGCGTCTGGTACACCAGCTTCCTCGGGGCGCAGTCCCGCGCGGTACTGCCCTACAGCAACGATCTGGTGCGGTTCCCCGCGTATCTGCAGCAGCTGACGATGGAGTCGAACGGCAAGTCGGTGCGCTCGGACGGCACCGCGGTGGACTATCCGACCGGGGAGATCTTCTGGGGTGAGCCGGGCACCAACGGCCAGCACGCGTTCTACCAGCTCCTGCATCAGGGCACGCACCTGATCCCGGCGGACTTCATCGGCTTCGCCCGACCCCTCGACGACCTGCCGACGATCGACGGACGCGGCTCGATGCACGACGTGCTCATGTCGAACTTCTTCGCGCAGTCGACGGTGCTCGCGTTCGGCAAGTCCGCCGAGCAGATCCGCGCCGAAGGCACCGACGAGGCGCTGGTGCCGCACAAGGTGATGCCCGGCAACCGCCCGTCGACGACGGTCCTGGCCCCGTCGCTGACCCCCTCCACGCTGGGTCAGCTGATCGCGCTGTACGAACACGAGGTGTTCGTGCAGGGCGTGATCTGGGGTATCGATTCGTTCGACCAGTGGGGTGTCGAACTCGGCAAGGCGCAGGCGCTCGCGCTGGAACCGGCGCTGACCGAGCCGGAAGAGCCCGCATCCCTGGGGGATTCGTCGACGGACGCGCTGATCCGCGAGTACCGGCGGCTCCGCAACAGCTGACGATCTACGCGGCTTCTGCGAATTCGCTCGTGCCGCAGGAGGAGCGGATTCCGAAGCGGTGGGCGAATTCGACTGCCGGGCGATAACGACGCGACGACCGTCAGGCGGCCCGGGGATTCGACCACGCGGCGGTGGTGTGGGTGTGGCCGCTCTCGTCGATCAGGCGGGCCGGCATACCGTACTGCTCGAGCCAGCGCATCGCCCCGAGGCCTCGGCGCAGAGCGGTCGCACAGGCCGCGTCCGCCCACACCGCGTCCGCGGCGATGACGGTGACCTCGCGCCACAGCGAATCCCGGGAGTCCCCAGCCGTGCGCGTCGACATCGCGGCACCGGCCGGGAGTTCGACGGTTCCGCCCCCGGGCAGGTCGATCTGCCAGCCGCCGGCCGGGCAGTTGCCGGCGGTGGCCATCGTTTCGCCCATCCGCACCAGGACTCCGCATTCGAGGTCGCGGGCCACCGCGGCGGCGGCCCGGTCGACGGTGTCGGCCTTCGCGGTCTCGCTGATGTCCAGGCTCACCCCGTACGGGGTGAGGACGGTCTCGCCGTCGAGTTGCACGTCGAGGTAGGTGGGCAGCGGGTGGATCGGCGCCGTGGAGGCCTCGTCGAGGTCGGCGTCGTCGGCCGACAGCGGATCGACGACGCCGTCGGTCATCCGGGCCGCCCACAACGCCGAGCGCAGCAGCACCGACAGCCGGGGGCTGACCTGCACCGGGATGCCCTGCGCGAGGTTGACGGCGTGGATCTCGGCGTCGCCGCGCTGCGGATTGCAGGCCGCTTCGGACTCGATGACGATGTCCCGCACGAGCCGCTCGGCGTCGCGCAACGCATCGTACTCGGTCACGGCCAGCGTGACTCGTTCCCCCCACCCCCGCCATCTGCTGAATCTGATCATGACGGGCTCCACGCACGTTCGATTCGGTGACGATGCCTACCAGTATGCCCCGGTCACAGTCTGGCCAGAATCCCAGCGGTGTCGACCCCGGTCGGCAGGGTGCCCAGCGCGATGCCCCAGTCGTGGTCGAGGCGGCTCGCGCAGAACGCGTCGGCGACGGCCGGATGCCCGTGCCGCACCAGTTGCGCACCCTGCAGGACCAGGGCCATGAGTTCGACGACCCGCCGGGCCCGGTATTCGACGTTCTCGAGGTCGGCGAGTTCCTTGCCGACCCGGGAGATCGCGTCGTCGAGCCGGCGATCGGCGCCCTCGGCGAGCCGGGCCTCGGCGAAGAACGCCTCGACGGTGTCGGGTTGCTTGATCATGGCGCGCAGCGCATCGAGCGCGGCGACGTTGCCGGATCCCTCCCAGATCGACATGAGCGGCGACTCCCGGAACAGCCGGGGCATGCCCGACTCCTCCGCGTAGCCGTTGCCGCCGAGGCATTCGAGGGCCTCGGCGGCGTGCGCCGGTGCCCGCTTGCACACCCAGTACTTGGTGACGGCGAGTGCGATGCGTCGCAGCGCAGCCTCCTGCGGGTCGCCCGAGGCGCGGTCGGTGGCGCCGGCCAGCCGCATCATCATCGTCGTCGCCGCCTCGGATTCGACGACGAGATCGGCGAGCACGTTCCGCATGAGCGGCTGGTCGATCAGCAATGCGCCGAACGCTTTCCGGTGACGCGCGTGGTGCACCGCGCGCAGCGCGGCCATCCGCATGCCCATCGACGAACCGATGACGCAGTCGAGCCGGGTCATGTTGACCATCTCGATGATGGTCGCGACACCGCGCCCCTCGGGTCCGACGAGCCAGCCGGTCGCACCCTGGTATTCGATCTCCGAGGACGCGTTGGACTTGTTGCCGAGCTTGTCCTTGAGCCGCTGGATGTGGATGCGGTTGCGGGTGCCGTCGGGAAGCACGCGCGGCAACAGGAAACAGCTCGGCCCGTGTTCGGTCTGCGCGAGGGTCAGGAACAGGTCCGACATCGGGGCCGACGTGAACCACTTGTGCCCGACGATCGTGTGGCTGCCGTCGGCGTTCGGTGTCGCGGTGGTGGTATTGGCGCGCACGTCGGAGCCGCCCTGCTTCTCCGTCATGGACATGCCCGCGATCAGCCCGCGCTTCGAACTCGGTTCGCGCAGACCGAAGTCGTAGTGGGGTGCCGCGAGCAGCGGTTCGTAGCGTTCGGCGAGTTCGGGGTTGTGCCGCAATGCGGGGATCGCCGCGTAGGTCATCGAGATCGGGCACATGTGCCCGGCGTCGGCCTGTCCCCACGTGTAGAACTTCGCGGCGCGGGCGACGTGGGCGCCCGGCCGCGGGTCGCGCCAGGGCGCGCCGTGCAGTCCGTGTTCGACGGCGACGGTCATCAGGTCGTGCCAGTGCGGGTGGAACTCGACCTCGTCGATGCGGTTGCCGTAACGGTCGTGGGTGTGCAGGACGGGCGGGTACTCGTTGGCGAGTCGGCCCCAGTCCTGGGCGCGGGCGCCGCCGGCGAGGACACCGAGGGCGCGCACCTCGTCCTCGGCCCAACCGGCACCTTCGCGGCGCAGTCCCTCGAGCAGCGACGCGTCGTCGGCGGCGTCGTAGGGCACGAGGTCGGGGACCTGGTTGAACACCTCGTGGGTGGGCGGGAAGGTCGGGGTCATCGGGGAACTCCCAGTGCTCGGAGGGCGAATACGGTGAGGTCGGGGATGGTGCCGGTCGCGGCGGCACCGGTGTGCAGGGGGTCGGTGAGCACCTCGCCGACCGCGCCGACGAGGGCGGCCGCGGCGAGGCCGGTGTCCTGCTCGGGGAACTCGCCGGTGCCGATGCCGTAGCCGATCGCGTCGGCGAACACGGCCGCGAACGCGCGGCGGAGCACGAGCCGTTCCGCGTCGAGTGCCGCGTCGACCGGTTCGGCGAGCAGGGTGTAGGCGAGCCGGGGGTTGCGCAGCGCCCGTTGCGCGAAGGTCTCGACGATCGCGGCGACCTTTCCGGTGCCGGACCCGGCGGCGGAGGCTGCGGCGGTCACGGCCTCGACCTCGCGGGCGCACAGGTCACGGAAGATCCGGACCATCAGGTCGGACTTGTCGGTGTAGTGACGGTAGACGGTGCCGGTGGCGACTCCGGCGCGTTCGGCGACGGCGGCGATGGACAGCGCGCGGTAGCCGTGCTCGGAGAGCAGCGCGACCGCGGCGGCGGCGATCGCGGCACGGCGGTCTTCGAGTCGCTGCTCGACGGCAGCGGTCCGGCGGTAGGCCACGCAAGAATTGAACCTCAGTTCATCCCTTGGGTCAACGGTCGGCGCTACGGTCGAAGGTGTGAACCGGCTCAGCGTGGTGGACGAGATCTTCCTGCACCGGCACCGAGGATTCGGCCTGCCGGTGGTCATGCAGGGGCTGTGGCGCAGCGACGACACCGTCGACCTGCCGCTGTTGATCTCCCTGCACGACGCCCTCGCCGGCGGTCCGCTCGGCCGGCGGGTCGTACGATCCCGCGTGCCCGGCGCACGCCCCCGATTCGAACCGAGCGTCGAATCGCGGCCCCTGCACTACCCGACCGCCCCGATCCCCGACGACGGCATCCTCGCGTGGGCGGACGCGCAGGCCGAGGTCGACGTCGACCCGGAGCGGCACCCGGGCTGGGCCCTGACGGCCGCCCCCCTCGACGGTGGCGGCACCGTCGTCTCGCTCGTGTGCTCCCACGTGCTGGTCGACGCCCGCGGCCTGCTCGACGCCGTCACCGACGGCCTCGCCGGCACGGTCGAAGCACCGAGCGCCGAGCGCACGTCGGATGTCCGCGATGCCGTCGACCTGATCCGCCGGGTCGGTCGCGGCCTGCGCGGGGTGCGCTACTCCCCCGCCTCCGGCGACGGCCCGGCGCCCCGGCGGGTCACCGCCAGGCCGGTCACCGCGCTGCTCGACATCGACGCCGCACGATGGGACCGGGCGGCCGAGGCCGACGGCGGCACCCCCAATGCGCTGTTCCTCGCCGTCGGCGCGGGCATCGCCCGTCGCGCCGGGGTGCCCTCCCCCGTGCGAATCGCGGTGCCGGTGGACTCCCGCAACGCCGGGACCGCCGCGAACGGCGTGACGACCACCGAGGTCGTCGTCGGACCGACGGACAGCCCCGCGCGGATCCGCGAGGCGGCGCGCGAGGCGTACCGGCGACCGCCCGAAGGCGCTCCCCACGGCATCCCCGACGAGATCCTGCAACTCGTCCCCGATCGGCTGGCCGCGCGGCTCGCGGCGGGTGCCGGCGAGCGAGATGTGTTGTGTTCCAACATCGGACCGATCCCCCAGAGCCTCGAGACGTTCGGACCGCACCGCACCGTGGGTTTCGCCGCGCGGGCGATGCACCCGGGCCTGCCCGCGCCCCGAGCCACCACGTCGACACACCTGTCGGCCTACCTGTGCAGGCTGGGCGGGCACTACACGCTCTCGCTCGTCGCGCTCGACACCGATCGGTTCCCGGACGCCGCGACCTTGCGCGTGTACGCCGATGCCGAACTCGCCGATCGCGGACTCGAGGCCCGGCCCTGGTGACCGCGGGACGGCGAACACCGGCAGCTGTGACGGCCCGTCACGTACAGTTGCGCACATGACCCCCGAGACCCTGGTCACACTCGCCGACGGCGCGGTCCGCGGCAGCCGCGTCGGCGACCTCCTGTCGTGGCGGGGCATCCCGTACGCGCAGCCGCCGGTCGGCCCGCTGCGACTGCGGGCGCCGCAGCCGGTGCAGCCGTGGACCGGGGAACTCGACGCGACGCGCTTCGGCAATGCGGCGTGCCAGGCCCCGAGAGGCGCCTTCACCGGCAGCCGGGAACGCCTGGCGATCAGCGAGGACTGCCTGACCCTCAACGTCATCGCTCCCGCCGCCCGGTCGGCGACGCCGCGCCCGGTGATGGTGTTCGTGCACGGCGGCGCCTACACGCTCGGCACGAGCGCGCTGTCGCTCTACGGCGGACAGTCGCTGGTGCGCCGCGGCGACGTGGTCTACGTGTCGCTCAACTACCGGCTCGGCAGCCTCGGCTACCTCGATTTCTCGGCGTTCTCGACCCCGGCCCGGCGGTTCGACTCCAACCTGGGGCTGCGCGACCAGGTGGCCGCCCTCGAATGGGTGCAGCGCAACATCGCCGCGTTCGGCGGCGACCCCGGCAACGTGACCGTATTCGGCGAGTCCGCGGGCGGCAACGCGGTCACCACCCTGCTGGCGACCCCCGCCTCGCGCGGTCTGTTCGCGCAGGCGATCGCGCAGAGTTCCGCACCGGACCTGGTGGTCGATGCGCCGCGCGCCGCCGAGTGGGCCGCGCGCTTCGTCGAACTGCTCGGCGCCGACGCCGATTCCGCGGCGGCCGCGCTCGACGCCGCGACGCCCGCCGAACTCGGCCGCACCGGGAACCGGCTGTCCCGGGAGACGCTGCACGCCTCCCCCGGCCTGCACGTGTTCGGTCCGGTGGTCGACGGCGACTTCCTGCCCACCCATCCGCTCGACGCGTACGAATCGGGTGCGGCGCAACGGGTTCCGTTGATCATCGGCACCAACGACCGGGAAGGCGCCCTGTTCCCGCGATTCCTCGACGGATTGCCGACGAACCCGGACCGCATCGACCGGATGTTCGCGCTCACCGACGAAGCGGCCCGCGACCGCGTCGTGTCGGCCTATCCGGGTTATCCGGGTGAACGGGCCGCCGTCGATCTCGGCGGCGACCTCACCTTCTGGTATCCGTCGATCCAGATCGCGCAGGCCCATTCGCGGTTCGCGCCCACCTACAGCTACCGCTTCGACTTCGCGCCCCGGCTGGCGCGCGTGTCCGGGTTCGATGCGACGCACGCGGTGGAACTGCTCTCGGTGTTCGATCAGGTGGACACGCCACTGGGCCGGGCGTACACGGCACTCGGGGGTCGCCGCGGACTGCGCCTGGTCAGCGACGCCGTGCAACGGCACTGGCTGCACTTCGCGCGGCACGGTGAGCCGTTGCCGTCGTGGCCGCAGTACGACGAGCGGGAGCGCGCGACGACGATCTTCGACGTGCCGACCCGGGTGGAACACGATCCGCGGCGGGAACGCCGGCTCGCCTGGGAGGGCTACGCGGGCTATCGCACCCCCGTCTGCCCGTAGCGGATCACTTCGCCACGGTCAGCAGGAAGGCCACGTCCTCGAGGGCGGCCACGCTGTGCCGCGACTGGGGAATCACGAGGAAGTCCCCGGCCGAACCCTTCCAGGACTGGTCCCCAGCGATCAGCGACAACTGCCCGGACAGAACCTGGATGGTCGCCTCCCCGGGACTGTCGTGCTCGCCGAGTTCGTGTCCGGCGAGCAGCGCGATCACCGTCTGCCGAAGGTGCTTGGTGTGCCCGCCGAGCACGGTCTGCGAACTGCGCCCGTTGCTCGATGCCGCCGCGAGTTTGAGCTGCTGCCGGGCCATGGCGGTGAGGGAGAGCTTGTCCATCTTCGCAGTATGGCCCACCCCGCGGGCGCGGTCTCAGGTTCGCGAGTACCCGACCCAGCGGAACCGGATACCGGACCGGGACTGCTGCCATTCGCCCTGTTCGGTGACCGTCCAGCCCGGTCCGATCTCGGGAGCGACGGCGTCACCGTCCACGTCGAGATCGACCTCGGTGACCAGCAGCCGCGTCGCGTGCGGCATGGCCTGCGCGTAGATCTGGCCACCGCCGATGACGGCGGCGTCGGCACCGTCGACGAGGCCCAGCGCCGCCTCGACGCTGCCGGCGACCTCGGCTCCGTCGGCGGTCCAGTCGGGGTTGCGGGTGACGACGATGTTGCGCCGGCCCGGCAGCGGCCGGAACTTCGCAGGCAGCGAATCCCAGGTGAGCCGTCCCATGACGACGGGCAGCCCCATCGTGGCTTCCTTGAAGAACGCCATGTCCTCCGGGATGTGCCACGGGATCGTCCCGTCCCGTCCGATGACGCCGCCGCGGGCCTGGGCCCAGATCAGGGTCAGCGCCCCGGTCACACCGCCACCGGCGCCTTGATCGCGGGATGGTGCCGGTAGCCGACGACCTCGACGTCCTCGAACTCGTAGTCGAACAGCGAATCCCGGCGGTTCAGCTTCAGCGTCGGGTACTCGTAGGCCTCGCGCCCGAGCTGCTCGGTGACCTGCTCGATGTGGTTGTCGTAGATGTGGCAGTCGCCGCCGGTCCAGATGAACTCGCCGACCTCGAGGCCGGTCTGCTGCGCCACCATGTGGGTGAGCAGCGCGTAGCTGGCGATGTTGAACGGCACGCCGAGGAACAGGTCGGCGCTGCGCTGGTAGAGCTGGCAGCTGAGCTTGCCGTCGGCGACGTAGAACTGGAAGAACGCGTGGCACGGCATCAGCGCCATGTCGTCGAGGTCGGCGACGTTCCAGGCGGAGACGATCATGCGCCGCGAATCCGGGTTGTTGCGGATCGTCTCGAGGACCTGGCTGATCTGGTCGATGTGTTCGCCGCTCGGGGTCGGCCAGGACCGCCACTGCACGCCGTAGACGGGTCCGAGCTCGCCGTCGGCGTCGGCCCATTCGTCCCAGATGGTGACGCCGTGCTCCTGCAGCCATCGCACGTTCGAGTCGCCGCGCAGGAACCACAGCAGCTCGTACACGATGGACTTGAGGTGGACCTTCTTCGTGGTGATCAGCGGGAATCCCTGTGCGAGGTCGAAGCGCATCTGATGCCCGAACAGGCTGCGCGTCCCGGTCCCGGTGCGGTCGGCCTTCGGGGTGCCCGTCTCGAGGACGAGGCGCAACAGGTCTTCGTACGGGGTCGGCACAGTCACGCCGGCAAGTTTACGGCTTCCCCGCGGTGTGCCCTTGTGGCGGCTGGAGCCGCCACAAATAGACACGGGCAGCCGTAGGCTGCACCCTATGCCCGAACTGCCCGAGGTGGAGGCACTGGCCGGGTTCCTGCGGGAGCACGCGGTCGGCTCGGTCGTGGGCCGCATCGACGTCGCGTCGATCAGCGTGCTGCAGACCGCCGACCCGCCGATCACGGCCCTGCAGGGCCGCGACATCACCGGCGCGCGCCGCTTCGGCAAGTTCCTGTGCCTCGACTGCGGCGACCTCTCGCTCGTCACCCACCTGTCGCGAGCCGGGTGGCTGCGCTGGATCGACGACCCGTCGCCCACACCACCGCGCCCCGGCAAGGGACCGCTCGCGCTCCGCATCCACCTGTTCACCCCCGACGCGACGACCCCCGCCGTCGACCTCACCGAGACCGGCACCCGCAAGCGGCTGGCCGTCTGGGTCGTCGAGGACCCCCACAAGGTGCCCGGCATCGCACGGCTCGGACCGGACGCGCTCGACGTCACCGCCGACGACCTCGCGAGACTGCTGCGCGGCAGCACATCGCGGCTCAAGACCGTGCTGGTCGACCAGTCCGTCCTCGCCGGGATCGGCAATGCCTACTCCGACGAGATCCTGCACACCGCACGCCTGTCGCCCTTCGCGACCGCGGGCCGCCTCACCGAGGACCGGATCCACGCCCTGCACGACGCGATGCGCGCGACCCTCACCGACGCGGTCGCGCGGTCGGTGGGACAAGACGCCGCGCGCCTGAAGGGCGAGAAACGATCCGGGATGCGGGTGCACGCGCGCACGGGCCTGCCGTGCCCGGTGTGCGGCGACACCGTCCGCCAGGTCGAGTATTCGGAACGGTCATTCCAGTACTGCCCGACCTGTCAGACCGGCGGCAAGATCCTCGCGGACCGGAAACTGTCCCGGCTGCTGAAGTAGCTTGCACGGGGTGGAGATCTCGACTCGGATGCGCGACTCGGTCCGCGCGCTATCGCCCGGTTACTTCGCGTTCGTCATGGCCGCCGGCATCGTCTCGATCGGGCTGCACCTGGAGGGCCACTCCGTGGCGTCGACGGCCGTGCTGGTCGTCGCGGCCGTGGGGTACGCGGTGCTGGTGGTGCTGTCGCTGTGGCGGCTGATCGCGTTCCGGCACGACATGCGCGCGGACATGGCCGACTCGGGCCGCGCGTTCGGGTTCTTCACGTTCATCGCGGGCAGCAACGTCCTCGGAATCCGCCTGATGACCGAGGGCTGGCATTCGACCGCGGCGGTGCTGCTCGTCGTCGCCGCCGTCACCTGGCTGGTGCTCGGCTACGTGATTCCGTGGACGGCGGTTCTCGGCACCACGCAGCGCCCGGTGCTCGCGAAGGCCAACGGCACCTGGTTCGTCTGGGTGGTCGCGAGCGAATCCGTCGCGATCGCCGCGGCCACCCTGCAGCCGGTGTACCGCGATTTCGAACGGCTGCTCGCGGCGGTGGCCGTCTTCACGTGGGGTGTCGGCCTGTTCCTGTACGCCGCGGCCGGCATCTTCGTGGCGGCACGGCTGCTGCAGTATCCGCTGCGCCCGACCGAGCTGACCGCCCCCTACTGGGTGTCGATGGGCGCGTGCTCGATCACCGTGGTGGCCGGCTCCCGCATCGTGGAGATGGCCGACGCACCCATGGTCGAGGCCACCCGCGGACTGATCGCGGGCCTGGCCGTCGTGATCTGGGCGTTCGCGACCTGGCTGTTCCCGCCTCTGATCGCGGCGGGCTGGTGGCGTCACCGCACCCACCGGGTTCCGCTGACCTACGACTCGTCGCTGTGGTCGATCGTGTTCCCGCTCGGCATGTACGCGGTCGCCGGGATCTACCTCGGCCGCGCCGACGAGCTGCCCCTCGTCGGCATGGTCGGCTCCGTCGAACTGTGGGTCGCGGTCGTCGCCTGGGTCCTGGTGTTCGCGGGGATGCTGCACCGGATCTGGACGAGGGTGCTGCGCGACCCCACCCGCACCCCCGGAGCCACCGACACCGGGGCGTGATCGACGACGGTGACATCGCCCGAGGCCGTTTCCGGCGGACGACTACGGTATCGGGTGTGAGCGTCGAACTCGTGGACACCGAGACGGTGCGCGGCAGCCTGCATGTTCCCGCCGGCCCGCCGCGCGGCGCGGTCGCGTTGACCCACGGCGCCGGCGGCACCAGCGACGCCGCGATCCTGCAGCGTGTGTGTGACCGTTTCGCCGAGCACGGGTTCCTCTCGTTGCGGTACGACCTGCCGTTCCGCCGGCGCAATCCGAAGGGTCCGCCGCAGCCGTCGCGCGCGGCCGAGGACCGTGCCGGGGTCGCCGCGGCGGCGGCGGCACTGCGGGACCGCACCGACGGTCCGCTGCTGCTCGGCGGTGTCTCCTACGGGGGCCGGCAGACGTCGATGCTCGTGGCGGAGCAGCCGAAGATCGCCGACGCGCTGATGCTGATCTCGTATCCGTTGCATCCGCCGGGCAAGCCCGAGAAGGCCCGCACCGAGCACCTGCCCGACGTCGCGGTGCCCACGGTGTTCGTCCACGGTGCCCGCGACCCGTTCGGGACCGTCGCCGAACTGCTGGAGGCATCCACTCTGATCCCGGCGGCGACCGCGCTCGTCGAGGTGCCTGCCGCCGGTCACGACCTGAGCCGCGCGAAAACCGACCCGTCCGGTGAGGCGGTCGCCGCGGTGCTGAAACTGCTCGAGGAGACACTGTGAGCGAGGCAACCGACTCGGCCATCGACAGCCTGCTGTCCGAACTGCGCGGCAGGCTCGACGACGCCGACACCGACCCGGCGATGCTGCGCGGCCTGCTCGAGGCCGTGCTGGTGGTGGGGTCGGGTCTCGAACTCGATTCGATGCTGCAGCGCATCGTGCAGACCGCGGTATCGCTGCTCGATGCCCGCTACGGTGCGCTCGGGGTCCGCGCCGCGGACGGTGGCCTGTCCGAATTCGTGTACGAGGGAATCAATCCCACCGAGCGCAGCCGGATGGGTCACCTGCCGGAGGGCCGCGGTCTCCTCGGGTTGCTCATCAACGACCCGAAACCGGTGCGGCTGGGGGACCTGTCCACGCACCCCGCCTCGGTCGGGTTCCCACCGAACCATCCACCGATGAAGAGCTTCCTCGGCACGCCGATCATGATCCGCGGCAAGGTGTTCGGCAGCATCTACCTCACCGAGAAGCTGGACGCTCCGGCGTTCACCGAGGAGGACGAGGTCATCATCAAGGTCCTCGCGACCTCGGCGGGCATGGCCGTCGAAAACGCCCGGCTGTTCGAGGGTTCGGTCACCCGCGGACGCTGGCTGGCCGCGATGGCTTCGATCAACGCGCGTCTGCTCGTCGGCGGGTCGGTCGACGAAACGCTCGGGTCGCTCACCGGTCAGGTCCGCGACCTCGCACGCGGCGCCGGTGCTTTCGTCGTCCTGGTGGACGGCTCGCACGGCACTGTGCGCGCCGCGTCACCCGCCGCACCGGCGACCGGGCCGGTCCTCATCGATCTCACCGATTCGCCTGTGCTGGAAGCTCTTCGATCGCGGCGCCCGGTGCGCACCGAGACTCTGGAGGGGTTGCCGTCGGCGGGTGCGGGCACCGCGGGCAGCGCGGTGGTGCTGCCGTTGTCGGCGACCTCCCCCGTCACCGGTGTGCTGATCGTGACGCGCGCGCCCGGCACCGACCCGTGGGACAGCGAGGACGTCGCGCACCTCGAATCGATGGCGAATCTCGCCGCGGTGGCACTCGAGTTCGCCGAGCAGCAACGCAAGAAGCGGCTGCTCGACGTCCTCGCCGATCGCGATCGGATCGCACAGGACCTGCACGACAACGTGATTCAGCGCCTGTTCGCCACAGGCATGAGTCTGCAGAGCGCGATGGTGCCCGGTGCCGATCCCCAGCGGGTCTCGGAAGTGGTCCAGCATGCGGTGGAACAGCTGGACCGGACCGTACGCGAGATCCGGACCACGATCTTCGATCTGCACACCACGGGCGCGGCGGCATCGACGAGTCTGCGCCGGCGACTGCTCGACGCGGTCGGCGACCTGAGCATCCACTCGTCCGTCGCCCCGAACGTGCAGTTCGTCGGTCCGATCGACACCCTCGTCCCCGACCGGATCCACCCGCACGCCGAGGCGGTGCTGCGGGAGGGGCTGAGCAACGCGCTGCGGCATTCGCAGTCCGACAAGATCACCGTCTCGGTGACCGCCGGCGAGTCGTTCTCCATCGAGATCGTCGACAACGGAACGGGTTTGCCGGCGACCCCGCGTCGCAGCGGGCTGGCGAATCTGGAACGCCGCGCCGAGCAGTGCGCGGGCGAGTGCAGCATCGGACCCGGCCCGGACGGCGGCACCCGCGTGCTGTGGACGGTGCCGCTCTGACCGGACCGCCCCGGCAGGGCCGGCACGGTCAGGCGGGACCGTTCCCGCGTTCCTTGCGCAGTTCGGTCGCCAGCACCGCGGCCTGCGTGCGTCGCTGCATGCCCAGTTTCGACAGCAGCCGCGAGACGTAGTTCTTGATCGTCTTCTCCGCCAGGAACAGCCGCTCCGCGATCTCGCGGTTGGTCAGGCCCTCACCGATCAGTTCGAAGACGGCCCGTTCCTGCTCGGACAGCTCGGCCAGCGGATCGGCGGTCCGGGAGGCGCGGATGCGGTCCATGAGCGCGGCGGTGGCGCGGCTGTCGAGCAGCGACCCGCCTTCCCCGACCGTCCGGATCGCCGAGACCAGATCGGTGCCCAGGATCTGCTTGAGCACGAACCCGGACGCGCCCGCCATGATTGCGTCGAACAGCGCTTCGTCGTCCGCGAAGGACGTGAGCATCAGGGCCCGCAGTTCCGGCATCCGCGCCCGCAGCTCACGGCACAACTCGACGCCGTTGCCGTCCGGCAGGCGCACATCGAGCACCGCCACCTCCGCACCGCTGCCGGGGATGCGCGCCAGCGCCTCCCCCACCGACGCCGCCTCACCGACGACGGTGAAATCCGGCACGCTGCTGAGCAGGTCGACCAGACCACGCCGGACGATTTCGTGATCGTCGACGAGAAACACGCGAGGCATCGGAGCCACCTTCCTTTCACACGGTCGGGTCCATCGTCCCAGTTCGGTGCAACCGTGGCGACGTCGGGCCGTTCGACGACTGTTTCGGGACCTTCGCCCGCTGCGCGCAGCACCTGCGGTGGGTGATCCTCGTGGAAACATCCCGTGACCTGCGTGAGGTGCCCGACGAGACGAGGAGTTCGACATGGCCGTCCCGAGCGACACCTGGACCACCGGAGACACCGAGATCATCGCGCGCGCCGTCATCGAGGCACCGTCGATCCACGACACCCAGCCCTGGAACCTCCGCCTGCCGGGCCGTTCCGCTGAACTCGACGAGCGGCTCGAGTTCGCCGAGCCGGGTCTCGATCCGCTGCGGCCGGACCGGTTGATCTCGTGCGGTACGGCACTGGCCAACCTCGAACTGGGTATCCGCGTCCTGGGCTGGCGCACTCGCACCACGCTCCTGCCGGACCCGGAACGACCCGAGTTGATCGCGCGGGTCGACGCCGTGGAGGTGCATCCCCCGTCGGGTTCCGACCTGCGCTTCTACGCCGCGATCTCGCATCGCCGCAGTCATCGTGAATCGTTCGCGCGGATTCCCGTGGCGGCGGAGACCCTCGCGGACGTGATGGCCGCGGTCGCCGAGGTACCCGGTGTGCAGGTGCGGTTACTGGCGTCCGACGAGGCGCCGGTCCTGGCCGACACGCTGACCTACTCGGCGGAGGAGGTCCGCCGCAACCCGCACTACCAGCGCGAGATGTTCTCGTGGACATCGCACTGGCAGCCCGAGGGCAGCGCGGAGGTCGTCACCGACTGGGACGCCGGCCTGGACGTGGGCGGCGCCGCCGGCAAGGCGCTGGTCACCACCGGCATTCCCAACACCACCGCTCTCGCCGAGGCGATCGACCGGGAGTCGGTGCTGGTGTTCACCACCGCCACGTCGGAGCCGCTCGATCTGATCCGGGTGGGGATCGCGACCGAACGTGCCTGGCTGGCCGCGGTCGATGCCAGGCTCTCGGCGTCGGTGCTCACCCACCCCCTGCGCGTCGAGGACTCGGCGGCGCGGTTCGCCGAGCGGCTCTCCCTGCCGGGACTGCCGCAACTGATCATGCGCATCGGATACTGACACCGAGACGAGGGATTCGCACTGTGACAAGACGACTCACGGACATCGAACTGCTCCGCGAACTCGAACCGGTCGCCGAGGAGAACGTCAACCGGCACCTGGCGATGGCGAAGGACTGGCATCCGCACGACTTCGTCCCCTGGGACGACGGCCGGAACTTCGCGGCGCTGGGCGGCGTCGACTGGGATCCGGAGCAGTCCTCGCTCAGCGAGACGGCGAAGGCCGCGATGATCACGAATCTGCTCACCGAGGACAACCTGCCGTCGTACCACCGCGAGATCGCCGAGCATTTCGGTTTCGACGGGGCGTGGGGCACGTGGGTGGGGCGGTGGACCGCCGAGGAGAACAAGCACTCGATCGTCATGCGCGACTATCTGGTGGTCACCCGCGGGGTCGATCCGGTGGCGCTCGAGAACGCGCGGATGGAGCACATGACGAACGGATTCGCGCCCGGCGCCACGTCGATGCTCGATTCGGTGTCGTACGTGACCTTCCAGGAACTGGCCACCCGCGTATCCCACCGCAACACCGGCAAGGCCTGCGGCGATCCGATCGCGGACCGGATGCTCGCACGAGTGGCCGCGGACGAGAACCTGCACATGATGTTCTACCGCAACATCGTCGAAGGGGCGCTCGACGTCGCACCCGATCAGACCCTCGAGGCGGTCGTGCGGATTCTCACCAACTTCCGGATGCCGGGCGCGTCGATGGCGGGCTTCCGGCGCAACGCCGTGCTCATCGCCAAGGGCGGCATCTACGACCTGCGTCAGCATCTCGACGACGTCGTGCAGCCGGTGCTGCGCAAGTGGCGGATCTTCGAACGCACCGACTTCGGTGCGCGCGGTGAGGATCTGCGCGAGCAGCTCGACCGGTTCCTGGTGGACCTCGAGGCACAGGCGGTGCGGTTCGAGGAGTCCCGCGACCGCGCACTCGCCCGACAGTCCAAGCGCGAAGAGAAGGTCGACGCGTGAGCGCCCCGACCGAGAAGCCGGCGGACGAGCTGTTCCACGCGGTCCTGGAGATGGCACGAAACGCCAAGCAGCAGAACACATCCGGCTGGCTGCGCGCCCGCTACGCGACCGAACACGCGGAGGACGCCGCGTATCTGACGTCGCTGATGCTGGGGGTTCTCATCGAGAACGACGCGATCCGCCGCGGGGTGCACCCGGCGGACGTGTGGGCACAACTCCGCGAGCGGGGAATCGACGAGTTCGGCTGAGCCGAAGCCGAATCCCCACCGGCGGGTGGCGGCTCGGCCCCGGTGGGACCGAACCGCCACCCGTTACGGCGCGTCGTACGGGCGCACCACGATGACCGGGCAGTCCGCGGTCTGGATCAGCGCGTTGCTGGTCGAACCGAGCAGCAGGCCCTTGAATCCCCCGCGACCACGGGTGCCGACGACGAGAAGCTGTGCGGTCTCGGCGTATTCGCTCAGGACCCGCACCGGCCGGTCCCGCGCGACCACCCGTTCCACCACGACGTCCGGGTAGCGTTCCCGGAACCCGGCGAGGCGCTCGGCGAGCACCACTTCCTCCCCGGTCTGGATGGTGCTCCACTGCGGATCCTCGGGCACCGCACCGAGCGACGGCTGGACGCTGACGTCGCTCCACACGTTGACGGCGACGAGGGTCGCTCGTCGTGCCGCGGCCTCCTCGAACGCGACCTCGACGGCCGCCTCGCAGGATTCGGAGCCGTCGACACCGACGACGACCGGCCCCTCTGCAGGCGGTGCACCGTCGAGGGTGCGCCCGCGCACCACCGCGACCGGTGCGTGCGAATGCGCGGCGACCGCAAGCGTCACCGAACCGACGAGCAGGCCCTTCACCTCACCGAGACCGCGCGACCCGAGAACGAGCTGCCGGGCGTGGGCGGACAGGTCGACGAGGGTCTGCGCGACCTTCCCCTCGACCTGGGCGGTGGTCACCTCGAGAGGACGGCCGATCTCCTCGGCGGTCTGCCGCGCCAGGACGGCCGAGCTGTCCAGCCGGGCCCGCGCGGTGTCCTTCATCTCCTGGTGGAAACTCTGCGCCAGGTAGGGCTCGGAGTAGTAGAACGACGGCACGTGCACGACGGTGACGATGTGCAACGGCAGGCCACGGGCCGCGGCGGTGCGCGCCGCCCAGATCACGGCGGTGGTAGCCGCTTCCGACCCGTCGACGGCCACGACGATCGGCTTGGGATCGCTCATCTGTGTCCTCTTCTCGATGTTGACGCGGTGGGTCTGTCAGTCGCAGATTGCCCGGAGCTGCTCGATCAGGCGGATCCGGCCGGCGCTGTCGGCGGCGAGCGGGGTCACCGACAGGGTGGTGACGCCGGATTCGGCGAATGCGGCGACGCGTTCGCGGACATAGCCTTCCGGTCCGATGAGCGAGACGGCGCGCACCAGATCGTCGGGAACCGCGGCGGCCGCTTCCTGCTTCTTGCCGGCCAGGTAGAGGTCCTGGATGATTTCGGCTTCCTTCGCGTAGCCGTAGCGGACGGCGAGGTCGTTGTAGAAGTTCTTGCCCTTGGCGCCCATGCCGCCGATGTACAGCGCGAGGTGCGGCTTGATCCACTCGAGCATGTGGTCGACGTCCTCGCCGATGGCCAGCGCCGGGGTGGTGTAGATCTGGAGGTCACCGAGCGACGGGTCGCGCTTGGCCTTGCCCTTCGCGAGGGCGTCGCCCCAGACGTCGGCGGCCTTCTCCGGGTAGTAGAAGATCGGCTCCCAGCCCTCGGCGATCTCGGCGGTCATCGCGACGTTCTTCGGGCCGAGCGATGCGATGACGATCGGGATGCGTTCCCGCACCGGCTGATTGATGATCTTCAGCGGCTTGCCCAGGCCGGTGCCGCGGTCGGCGGGCAGCGGGATCTGGTAGTACCGGCCCTGGTGCTGGACCTTCTCGCGGCGCCACACCTGCCGGCAGATGTCGACGATCTCGCGGGTGCGTCCGAGCGGCGCGTCGTAGGGGACGCCGTGGAAGCCCTCGATGACCTGCGGACCGGAGGCGCCGATACCCATGACGAAGCGGCCGTCGGAGACGAAGTCGAGACCGGCCGCCGTCATCGCGGTCAGGCTCGGGGTCCGGGTGTACAGCTGGAAGATGCCGGACGCCAGCTCGACCCGCGTGGTCTTCGCGGCGAGATAGCCGAGCTGGCTGACCGCATCGAACGAGTACGCCTCCGGGACGAAGACGATGTCGAGACCGGCCCGCTCCAGGTCTGCGACCTCGGCGGCCGTCTCGGCGAATCCGCCGCTGTAGTTCAATCCCATCCCGATGCGCATGCATCTTCCCCAATCGTGCGGCGCCCGGAAGGGCACTCGTCGAAACCGTGCACCCGAACCCTACCGTCAGCACTTCGGGCTTACGCGGGACGCACCACCATCACCGGGCAGTGCGCTTCCCGGATCAGACCGTTGCTGGTGGAGCCGAGCAGCAGGCCGGTGAAGCCACCGCGGCCGCGGCTGCCGACGACGACGAGCTGCGCCTTTTCGCTCCACGCCTGCAGGTGCAGGCGCGGCCCGTCGAGGTACACCTCGCGGTGCACGACCACGTCCGGGTACCGCTCGCAGTAGCCGCTGAGGCGTTCGGCGAGCAGCACCTGCTCGCTGTCCTCGAACGCCCGCGGGTCGAGCAGCTCGGCCCGGTCGGCCCCGGAGAAGGTGCCCACCTTGACGTCGCTCCAGACGTGGACGGCGACGAGCGGGACCCCGCGCTGCGAGGCTTCCTCGAACGCGGCGGCGACGGCGCGCTCGCTGATCGGGCTGCCGTCCACTCCGACGACGACGGGCGCGGTCGGGTCGGGCTCGTCACCGCGCACCACCACCACGGGGCAGTGCCCGTGGCTCGCGACCACGATCGGGGTGGATCCGAGCAGGGCCTGCCCGATCCGCCCGCTGCCGGACGCGCCCAGCACGATCATGCGGGCCCGGGCGGACTCCTCGACGAACCAGTGCGATCCACCGGCCGGCACGAGCGTGGTCTCGATCCGCACGTCCGGGGCGACCGCGCGAGCGACGGCCGCGGCGTCGGACAGCATGACCCGCCCGTCCTCCTCGGCCCATTCGAAGACCTTCGCGGACTCGACGTACGGCGCCCCGGCGTAGCCGGTCGGCGAGAAGTCGATGACGTGGACGATGCGGAGCACGAGGTCGCGAGCCGCCGCGGTCGCGGCGGCCCAGCGGACCGCTGCTGTCGATGCGGCCGATCCGTCCACACCGACGACCACCTGATTGTTGCCTTCTGGAAGCGTCACGATCCGAGGCTAACCCGCCGCCTCGGGCTCGGGTACGGACTTTGGTCCCACCGGGATCGGGCCCGGACTTCTCTGGCGGCAGCACTAGCGGATCGGCACGATGGATACATCGGAATCTTCGATTCTGCGATCCGGGTCACATTAAATTGTCATATCGGATGCAAATTATCTAGTCTGTGTCCATGCAACTCACCCAGTTCACCGATCTCGGACTGCGAGTTGTCATGCACCTGGCAGCCACCGCGGCGGACAGCCTGCCCAGCACCAAAAATGTTGCCGAGCAACTGAATCTGTCCTACGCACACACCACCAAGGTGGTTGCCCGCCTGAGCGAGCTCGGTGTCGTCACCACCCGTCGCGGCCGCGGCGGTGGCCTGACCATCACCGAACTCGGCCGGTCCGCCTCCATCGGATGGCTGGCTCGGCAACTCGAAGGCGACGACGAAGTCGTCGACTGCGAGGGAGGGAAACCGTGCCCGCTGCGGTCCGGTTGCAGCCTTCGCAAGGCGTTGCGCGACGCGCAGGAAGCGTTCTACGCCGCACTCGACTCCGTCACCATCGCGGATCTTGCTACGGCGCAACAGAATCCTGTGCTGCTGCAGCTCACCCGTCCTGCCGTCTGAACAGCCCACAAGTACGACCGCGTTCCCCGGAACCCCTCAAGAACGGAGCCCAACGATGCCGCTCTCACCCGAATCCAAGGAAGTGATCCAGGCGACGCTGCCCGCCGTGGGCGCCGCCATCGGTGACATCACCCCCTTGTTCTACAAGAAGATGTTCGCCGCACATCCCGAACTCGAACGCGACCTGTTCAACCGCGGCAACCAGAAGCAGGGTGAGCAGCAGAAGGCACTGGCCGGCTCCATCGCGGCGTTCGCGACGCTGCAGCTCGATCCCGATCCGGCCCGTGTCGAGACGATCCTGTCCCGCATCGCCCACAAGCACGCCTCGCTCGGCATCAAGCCCGAGGAGTACTGGATCGTGCACAAGCACCTCTTCGAGGCGATCGTCGAAATCCTCGGCGAGGCAGTTACTCCCGAGGTAGCCGCAGCGTGGGACGAGGTGTACTGGCTGATGGCCAACACCCTGATCAAGATGGAGGACGACCTCTACAAGGCCGCCGGTGTGGCTCCCGGTGACGTGTGGCGCAACGTGCGTGTCGCCGAACGTGTCTACCAGTCCGCGGACACCGTCTCCTTCGTCCTCACTTCACTCGACGACGCTCCCCTTCCGGGATTCCGTGCCGGACAGTACCTTTCGGTCGGCGTCAAGCTTCCCGACGGCGCCCGTCAGATCCGCCAGTACAGCTTGTCGAGCGCGCCGTCGCAGGGGGACTGGCGCATCACCGTCAAGCGTGTGCTCGCGCACCCCACCGAGGACGGCACCGTCGCCCCCGCCGGCGAGGTCTCGAACTACCTGTTCGAGAACGTCTTCGAGGGAGACGAGCTTCAGGTGACCACGCCCTTCGGCGACCTGGTTCTCACCGAGAACGACGCGCCGCTGTTCCTCGCGTCGGCCGGTATCGGCTGCACCCCGATGATCGGCATGCTCTCGCATCTCGCGGAAACCGGTGACGCCCGCCGGGTCTCGGTGCTGCACGCAGACCGGTCCGTCGCGAACCACGCGCACCGCCAGGAGCTGGCGACGCTCGTCGAACGCATCCCCGGAGCCGAGGTGCACCGCTGGTACGAGGATCTCGGTGCCCGTCAGCCGCTCGCGACGGTCCGCCTCGGTCGCGCCGAGCTGAGCGACCTGCCGCTCGATCCCGACACCCAGGCCTACCTGTGCGGTCCGCTGCCGTTCATGTTGTCGATGCGCGAGGCCCTGATCGAGCGCAACATCCCGGCCGAGAACATCCACTACGAGGTCTTCGGTCCGGACAGCTGGTCGCCCGCTTCCTGACGCTCCACCCGCTACAGCCGTACCCCCGGTCCAGTGCCCGGGGGTACGGCTGTTCCTCCGCTACGCTCCCAGCATGGATCGCCTGCCGAACGTGCTGGGCCTGCTCGTCGTTCTCCTCGTCGGGGTCGCCGCGACGGTCGTCCCCGATCCCGCCGCTCCGCTCGGCGCCGACGCTCCGCCCTCCGAATTCAGCGCGGCGCGCGCGGCCGAACACATCGACGTCGTGGCCGCCGAACCGCGACCGCTCGCGTCACCCGGCCACACCGCGGCGCGCGACTACCTGCTGCGCGAACTCGAGGACCTCGGCTGGGACACCACCGTGCAGGAGGGCGTCGGCTGGTTCTCGCCGACCGATTCCCACACCCGGCGCGGCGCCCGGCTGAGCAACGTCGTCGCGACGCTGGCCGGCACGGATCCCACCGGAACCGTCGTGCTGGCCGCGCACTACGACACCGTGACCGCTTCCCCCGGCGCCTCCGACGACGGCATCGGGGTCGGCACCGTCCTCGAGACGGCCCGCGCCCTGGCCGACGGCGAGCGCCCCCGCAACAACGTCGTGGTTCTGGTCACCGACGGTGAGGAACGGGGCCTGCTGGGCGCCCAGCTGTTCACGACACAGCCGCCCCCGTTTCCGGGCCCGATGGTGGTGCTCAACCACGAGGCTCGGGGCAATGCCGGGATGCCGCTGACGTTCCGGATCTCCTCCCCCAATGCGGATCTGGTCCGCATCCTGGCGCAGGCACCGGACGCCCTGGCCGACTCGTTCACGCAGACGGCGTTCGAGGCGTTGCCCAACGACACCGACTTCCGCCGATTCGACGAGGCGGGCCTCCACGGCTACGACACCGCGATCGCCGGGGGCAGCGCCTACTACCACACCCCGCTCGACACACCCGATCGCCTGAGCCGGTCGTCGCTGCAACAGATGGGCGACGTCGCCCTCGCCACCGCGCTCACCCTGGGCGCGACCGATCTGACCGCGCTCGGCGGGGGCACCGACATCGTCGCCACCACGCCGTGGGGCCTGCTGTACTACCCGCGGTGGATGGAGGTGGCGCTGACCCTCGTGCTCGCCGTCGCGGTCGCGGTGCTCGCGGTGGTCCGGATCCGCCGCCGCGACGCCTCCGCCGGACAGATCGGTCGGGCCACCGGGGTCGCGCTGGTCGCGGCGGTCGCGGCGGGAGGCGCTGCGTTCCTGCCGTGGTGGATGTCGCAGCGGGTCGTCCCCGGTCTCGGTTCCGTCCCGATCAGCGAGCCCTACCGGACCGGCTTCTATCAACTCGCCGCGGTCGTCGCCGCCGTCGGTGTGCTCACCACCGCATACGTGGCGGTGCGCCGGCGATTCGGTGCGCCGGCCTTCGCGGTCGGGGCGCTGGTGGTCGTCACCCTCGTGGCGCT
>Ga0180218_1000162_pt1 | contig 95577 bp, 84 predicted proteins | sample eDN3rd37CKraftBY_FD_151334 | JGI IMG/M metagenome (GOLD analysis project Ga0180218, IMG submission 151334) | Enriched backyard soil microbial communities from Emeryville, California, USA - eDNA 3rd pass 37_C Kraft BY (version 2) (version 2) | ecosystem: Environmental > Terrestrial > Soil >... | reverse complement strand
CGCATGCGGCATACGTGACGTCCGACGAGACGGCGGGATCGCCCGAGGCCGTGCACTCCCTGCTGCGCCGGCTCGCCGCACCGGCCCGACGGAATGCGGAGCGCGAGCGCGAAGCGCTGCAGGCGATCATCGACGCCGAGCCCGAGCCGTTCACGCTCGAGGCCCACGACTGGGCGTTCTACACCGAGAAGGTGCGTGCCGCGAAGTACGACCTCGACACGACCGCGCTCCGGCCGTGGTTCGAGACGGAGCGAGTGCTGAAGGACGGGGTGTTCCGCGCTGCGACCGACCTGTACGGCATCACGTTCACCGAGCGCGAGGACCTGCCTGCTTACCACCCCGACGCGCGCGTGTTCGAGGTCTTCAACGCCGACGGCTCCGCGCTCGGCCTCTACATCCTCGACCTCTACACACGCGACACGAAGCGCGGCGGCGCGTGGATGAACTCGATCGTGTCGCAGTCCCGTCTGCGCGGGACGAGCCCGGTCGTCGTCAACAACCTCAACGTGCCCAAGCCCGCTCCGGGCCGACCGACGCTGCTCACCCTCGACGAGGTGACGACGCTGTTCCACGAGTTCGGTCACGCGCTGCACGGCCTGTTCGCGACGGTGACGTACCCGCACTTCGCCGGCACGAACGTGTTCCGTGACTTCGTCGAGTTCCCGAGCCAGGTCAACGAGATGTGGATCTACTGGCCCGAGATCCTCGACTCGTACGCGCGACACGTCGAGACGGGCGAGAAGCTGCCGGACGGCGTGGTCGAGAAGCTGCGCGCGACCGAGAGCTTCAACCAGGGCTTCGCGACGAGCGAGTACCTCGCCGCCGCGTGGCTCGACCAGGCGTGGCACTCGCTCTCACGCGAGGAGGCGTCTCGCGAGATCGATGTGGCCGAGTTCGAGGCATCCGCTCTCGCCGACATCGGACTCGACAACCCGGTGGTGCCGACGCGCTACTCGTCGACCTACTTCGCGCACGTCTTCGCGGGCGGCTACAGCGCCGGCTACTACTCGTACATCTGGAGTGAGGTGCTCGACGCCGACACGGTCGAGTGGTTCCGCGAGAACGGCGGTCTGCGCCGTGAGAACGGCGACCGATTCCGCCAGCGGCTGCTCGGCGTCGGCGGGTCGAAGGACCCGCTCGCGGCGTACCGGGACTTCCGCGGGCGCGACGCCGAGATCCAGCCACTGCTCGAACGGCGCGGGCTCGTGGCCTGATCCGCGCGCGTCAGTCGGTGCCCAGGCGGTAGAAACTCCACAGCTCGTGCTCGATCGGGAGCACCTCGAAGCGGGTGAACCCTGCTTCTCGAGCCCACCGTTCGACCGTCGGCGCGCGCATCACGGTTCCGTTCGCCTCGTCCTGCCCTTCGGCGATCGTCGCCGGAAGGCAGTGCAGCACGCTGAACCCGTAGTTGAGGCGCTCGAGGAAGTCGCCGTCGGGTGTGAACTCGTCGGCGACCTTCTCGTCGCCGATCACGATGGCACCGCCCGGCGCGAGCAGCGACCTGAGCGCTCGGAGCGTCCGGATGGGTCCGTTCATGTCGTGCAGCGCCTCGAACACGGTCCCCAGCGCGATGGGTCCGGGTACGGCGCGGCGCAGGGCCTCCGCGTCGCCGGCGTCGGCACGCACGAACTCGACGCGGTCGCCCAGGTCCGTCTCGGCCAGGTTGGCGCGGGCGTCTTCGACGGATGCCTCGTCGAGGTCGACCCCGATGACGTGCGCGAGTGGGTAAGTGCGCGCGAGCGCGAGCGTCGACCAGCCGGTGCCGCACCCCGCATCGACGATGACCGAAGGGCGGGTGCGAAGACGCTCGTCGAGGTCGGCTGCCGACTGCATCCACTCCTCCATGGCGAGCGAGAATCCGGGACGGTTGAGGGATGAGATCGCGTCGCGCACGGCGGCCCCGTACCGGTGGTAGGCGACGCCCTCACCCTTTGCGAAGTCGTCGACGACGGCGTCGAACACGTCCGTCATCCCGACGAGGAATGAGCCGACGCCCGCCATGGCGTACGGACTCTCGCTGTCGAGAAGCACCTCGGCGTGCGCGGCCGGCAGGGCGTACCGGCGGCTTCGGGCGTCGCCCTCCTCGGCGACCTCGAGGATGCCGGCGGCGGCCTGCTGCTCGAGCCACTCCCGGGCGTAGCGCTCGACGATGCCCGTCTCGCGCGCGAGATCGGATACCGTCGCCGATCCGATCCTCTCGAGGGCGGCATAGAGGCCGCGCCGCACCCCCAGCTCCACACAGAGCAGCTCCATCGCGGGCACGAGCGCCTCGAAGAGGCGGGCGGAGAACGCCTCGGCGCGAGCCGCGAGGGGCTCGTCCGTGGTCGTGGTCATCATGATCGTCCTCCTGTCGGGTGTTCTGGCCGGAGTGTACGTCCGCGACGGTCCGCCCGGAAGACCTGTGCGACGGATGCGGCGCAACCTGATCGACGTCGTGTCGCGGTCCCCCAATAGACTCGGCACACTCCAGAGCGCACACCCGAGAGAATGAGGCCGGCGCACCGTGAAGTGGTTCAGGCGGGCACGCCCGCACGGCGCTGTCTTCACGGCGGTCGCCGTCGTCGCGGCGGTCGTCACGGGCACGGTCATCGCGCTCCTCGGGACGCTCGACGTCGCGGCCGACGACGGCGTGCGGCGAGGCCTCGCGACCCGCTCCGGGGCAGATCTGGGTCTGCGGGCGACCCTTCCCCTCGCCGACGAGGCGCAGGAGCAGGACGCCGCTGTGCGGTCTGCGATCTCGCGCGCGCTCGCCGCCGTGTCGGCGCCCGTGGAGGTCACCCGCTCGACCGTCGGCGAGGCGCCCGTCGAGGTGCCCGGGCTGCTCGAGCAGCTCGAGGCCCTCGTGCTCGTCGACGACGACCTCGAGCACCACACGGAGATCGTCGAAGGACGGTGGGCGACGGATGCCGGGGAGCTGACGATGCAGGCGGATGCCGCGACCGCCCTCGGCCTCGAGAACGGCGACACCGTGGTCGTCGCCGGCACCCCGATGCGGCTCACGGGCACATGGCTGGTCACCGATGCGCTGGACGCGCGCTGGCTCGGAGACGAGCGGATCACCGCCGGACGCGGGCGCGCCGTCGTCCCGATCGTGCTCGGCGAGGCCGACGAACGCGTGTGGGAGTCGGCGCGGGTGCACTGGACCGTCGTCCCCGACGTGACGAGGGTCACCGCATCCGACCTCGCCGCTGCACAGGAAGGCTGGCCACGCCTGCGCGCCGCACTGCGGGCCGAGGGCATCGACCCCGCGGTGCTCTCGACGACAGGAGGGTTCACCGACACGGCCGCGGAGCTGCGGGCGCAGGTGCAGGGCATGCAGGCGATCGCGCCCGTCGTGCTGCTGCTCGTCGCGACGGCCGCCGTCGTCACCCTCGCCGAGCTTGCACGCCTCGCCGGCGCGAGCCGCGCCCACGAGCTCGCACTCCTGTGGTCGCGCGGACGCACGGCGACGGCGAACGCGCTCGAAGCGGCTTCGCTCGGGGCGGGGGCCGCCGTGATCGGCGGGATCGTCGGCGCGGCCGCGGCGGCTGCGGTCTCGTCGGTGTGGGGACTTTCATGGGGAATGCCGGTCCTCGCCGTGTCGGCCAACGTCGCGGCGCTCGCGCTCGTGGCCGCGACGGGCTTCGGCGTCGGTGCATTGCGCGCCTCGCGCCCGCACGGCACCGACGCGGGCGACGCTGGGCGGGCGAGCCGTCTCGTCGCCCCCGGGGCGGCGGTGCTCCTCACCCTCGCGGCCGCGATCGCGGTGTGGCAGCTCCAGCTGTACGGCTCCCCCATCACGGAGCAGGCGGACGATGAGGCATCCGTCGATCTCGTCACGGCGCTCGCGCCCGCGCTCGCGCTCGTCGCGATCGTGTTCATCGGGCTCACGGTCCTCCCCGCGGTCATGCGTCTGTTCGAGCGGCTGTCGCGCCGGTCGCGGGCGCCCCGCATGCTCGCGGCCCACAACGTCTCGAGACGCCTGCCGCGCCTGACGGCCTCGATCGTCGTGCTCGGGGTCGCGACGGGCTCGCTCGTCGCCGCAGCCGCGTATCAGGCGACGTGGGCCGAGGGATTCGTGCGCGTCAGCGCCTTCCGGTCCGGCGCTGACATCCTCGCGACCGCGTCCGGAGGCGGGTTCCAGCCCCGGCAGCTGGAGACGCTCGACGGACAGTCGTCGGTCATGGCCGTGTTCCCCGTGCAACGCGCGCAGCTGCAGGTGCGCGACGGGTCCGCCGCCCTGGTCGCGGCACCGCCCGCGGCGCTTCCGACACTCGTACCGCCGGTCACGGAGGCGATCGACGCCGACGCGCTGGCGGCGGCGCTGCCGGTCGAGGCCCCGGGCGTCCTGATCCCGGAGGGGCTCGACACCGTCGTGCTCGAGGCCGACACGAAGCACCTCGCCGTCGACCCGACCATCTCGATGCTCGTGCTCGACAGTGCCGGGCGGCTCGCGCGAGTGACCGCCGATGTCGCGGGCGCGGGCGACGCCGCCGTCGGACGCACGCTGACGATCACGTCTGCCGTGCCGACGTCGGCGCGCGACGGCCGCGGGCAGATCCTCGCGTTCGACGTCGACCTGACGGACGACGCGGTCATGTCGGAGGAGGCCCGCTTCGTGCCCGTCGCGTGGACCGACTCGAGCGGACAGCCGCTCCCCGCCTTCGCGGCGCGGCAGTGGTCCCCGCGCGGCGGCGAGATGGTGGTCGTCGCGCCCCTCGCCCTCGCCGACGGAGGCTTCGGCGCCGCACCGGGCGTCATGAACGTACGACTGATGCCCGACGCCGAACTCGATGCCGGACTCTACCGACCGCCGATCGCGGTCACACGGTCGCTCGCGGATCGCTACGACCTCACAGTGGGCGACATCTTCTCGTTCGCGGTCGAGCGGTCGTACGCGCGCATCGACGGCGAGGTCGTGGCGATCGTTCCAGCCGTCCCGTCTGCGGGGGATGCGGATGCCGTCCTCATCGACCTCGCGGTGCTGCAGGTCGACGCGGTGCTCACGACCGAGTTCCCCCGTGCGCCGAACGCGCTGTGGATCCAGCAGGGTGAGACGGATGCCGCCGCCGACGTCCGCCGCGCGCTGCCGCCCAACACCGCCCTGAGCTACTCCGACGACTCGGCCGGGCGCGCTGTCGTCGGCTCCGCCGCCCTCGCGGTGTGGGCGGCCGCCGCCCTGTGCTGCCTCCTCGCGCTCGTCACTCTCGCGGCGGTCGCGAGCTCGGAGCACCGCACTCGGATGCCTGAGATCGGACTCCTGCGCGCGCTCGGTCTCCGCGCGCGAGAGCAGGCGTCGACCCGACGTGGCGAGTGGACCGCAGTGCTCGCGGGCGCCATCGTGATCGGGCTCGTGGCCGGGCTGGCAGTCGCCGCGCTCACCGTTCCCCAGCTCGCGAGCGCCACGATCCCGTGCACCGATCTCGGCCTGGGCACGCCGCTGCGGATCGACGTCACGGGGCTCGCGATCGCCCTCGTCGCGCTCGTGCTCGTGTGCGCGGCATCCGTCGTGTGGATCTCGGCGACCGTCGCACGCGATGCGCGCACTGTTCGAGGACCGGAGGGTCTGCGATGAACGCGCGGTCGCGATACGGCACGATCGGCCTGCTCCTGCGGCACGCGCGGCGTGGACTGGCGGCGTCGCTGCTCATGGCGGCCCTCGTGGCGGTGTCGGTCTTCGCGGTCGCCGCCGCGCCGCGGGCCGTCGCACAGCTCGGCACCGAGGAGGTGCGGCGGACGGTCGCGGCGACTCCGCCGATCGTGCGCGATCTGCGAGGTGTCGGTAGGCTCGGGCTGCCCGTCGGAATCGCGGGCACCCCGGCCCCGCGGCTCGTCGCCCCGACCGACGGCGCCATCGGGCTCTTCCTCGACGATCTGCCGGAGCCCGTCGCGTCGATGGCGGGCGAACCGCACTGGGTCGCGAGCACGCAATCCGGCGATGCACTGCGGGCGGATGGAGAGTCCGGCGCGCGGTTCGTCGTGCGCCTGGCTTCGGATCCGCGGTGGCTCGAACAGGTCCGCATCGTGTCGGGAGACGCGCCCGCGCCGTGGGCGGGAGACGAGAACGAGGCATCCGATCAGCCGCCCATCGACATCGCGGTCTCGACCGCCGTCGCCGCCGAGGCGCGCGTCGCTGTGGGCGACCTGCTCGAGTACGGCCCACTCGAGCTGCGGGTCACGGGTCTCTACGAGCCCATCGACGAAGCGGATGGCTACTGGTCGCAGTTCTCCGACCTCGCGACTCCGCTCGTCGAACGCGAGCCGGGGTCGACCCTCACCGTGCGCGCGTCGGTCTTCGTCGACCCCGGCTCGCTCGGTGGGCTCTCGACGAGCATCCCCGACGGATCACTTGTCGCGTGGGTCCCCCTCGACGGGTCGCTCCTCACCTCCGTGGAAGCGGCGAAAGTCGCCGAGCAGCTGCGCGCGGCGGTCGCGGCCGACATCGCCCTTCCGTACGGAGGACGCCTCGCGTTCAGCACGGCGCTCGCCGACGAGCTCAACAAGGCGATGGGTCGCACGGCCACGGTCGCGGGACTGTTGGCTCTCGGGGCATCCGGCCTTCTCGGCGTGCTGCTCGCCGTGTTCGCTCTCGGGGTCGGATCGATCGTCGACCGACGCCGTCCCGTGCTCGCTCTCGCGCGCGCCCGCGGAGCGAGCGGGCTGGAGGTGCGCGCCGCGATGGCGCTCGAGGGCCTCGCGGTCGCGGCGCCCGCCGCGGCGCTCGGGATCGCGGCCGCCGCGGCGGTGATCCCGGAACGGGTCGGGGCGGATGCCTGGGCTCTTCCCATCCCCGTCGCACTCGCCGTGCCCGGGCTGTTCGCGCTCCTCTCCGGACCGCGGCCGTTCCGCGCGGAGCGAGAGGACGCACCGGCAGGAGACCGTCGCACCCGCACGGTCACGGAGATCGCGGTGGTGGGACTGGCCGCGGTGTCGATCGCGCTCCTCGCCCGTCGCGGCATCGACACCCCGACCGACGCGGGAGGCGTCGACCCCCTGATCCTGCTCGCGCCGCTCCTCGTCGCCGCTGCGCTGTGCATCGGTGCGCTGCGGTTGTACCCCATCCCGCTCCGATTCGTGCTGGCCGGCCGCCGCGGAAGGGACGGCGCGATCGCCCTGCTCGGTTCGGCGCGCGCGGTCCGCTCCCCGGTATTCGGGTTCGCGGCCTCGTTCGCGCTCCTGCTCGGGGTGTCGGTCGTCGTCTTCTCTGCGGTGCTCGGCTCGACACTGCGCGAGGCCATCGTGTCGGGAACGCGAGACCGCGTGGGCGCCGACGCGCAGGTGTCGGCCGCGGAACTCGGGCCGGATGTGATCGCCGCGATCGACGCAATCGAAGGCGTCGATGACGTGGTCGCCCTCGCGCCGGTGGCCGGCGTGCGGGTGCTCGGCGAGGCCGGCACGGCGACGGTCACCCTCGTGGCGGCCGACACCGCCGCGCTGCACCGCGTGCGCCCCGACATCCCCGCGATCGACACCTTGCGTGACGGCGCGGTGCCGATCGTCGTGTCGAACGGCGCCCTCGCGCGGGCAGGTGCGGACCCGCGCATCGGGAACGCCGCGGTCGAGCGGATCGGTCAGCTTCCGCCTGAGGCGCTGCCGGGCGGTGCCCGCGCGTGGGCGCTCATCGACGCTCGTTTCGCCGCCGATGTCGGCCGCGGTGACATCGGCACCGAGCGGCTTCTCGTGGGTCTCAGCGACGACGCGGATGCCGCGACCGTCGCGGGCGCGATCGAAGAGGCGGTGTCGGCCGCACAGCCCGACGACCGGCTCGGCACGGTCTCGGTGCTCACGGCTGACCTCCTGCTCGACGATGCACGCTCTTCACCGCTCACGCGCGGCGTGGAGGCGGCTCTTCCTTGGGTGTCCGCCGCCGCGCTCGTGCTCACGCTGATCGGCGTCGCGCTCGCCACGGTGGCCGCCTCGGCCACGCGTGGACGGACGGTGGCCGTGCTGCGGATCCTCGGCGCCGATGCACGTCAGCAGCGCGGCGTGCTCCTGTGGGAGCTCGCTCCCCCGGTCATCGCCGCCGTGCTCGTGGGGACCGCGGTCGGCTTCGCACTCCCCGCCGTGCTCGCGCGGCTGATCGACCTGCGACCGTTCGTCGGAGGCATCGCGCCCCCCGCACCGACGATCGATCCAGCCTCGATCGTGCTCGCTCTGGGAACGGTCCTGGTGTTCGCGCTCGCGGCGGGCGCGGTGGCGTTCGTCTTGGGGCGACGCGCATCCGTCGCCACGACGCTCAAGATGGGAGAGAGATGACCGCCCACATCCGCTGCCTCGACCTCGTGCGCATCTACAGCACCGAGGGCGTCGAGGTGCAGGCGCTGCAAGGACTCACGCTGACGGTGGAGCGCGGCGAGCTCACGGCGATCGTCGGCGCATCCGGCTCAGGCAAGTCCACGCTCCTCGGAATCCTGTCGGGGCACGACAAGCCGACTGCGGGCTCCGCGAACGTCGCGGGGCACGACCTCCTCACGATGTCGACCCGGGAGCGCACGGAGTACCGCAGGCACACGGTCGGATTCGTGTGGCAGCAGGCCTCGAAGAACCTCGTGCCGTACCTCACCGCCGGCGAGAACATCGCGATGGCCCTCGCGATCGGCCACACCCCGCGCCCATCCCGGAAGGAGCGCGCGACCGCCCTCCTCGAGCTCCTGGGCATCGGTCCGCTGCGCGACCGTCGGCCCCCCGAGATGTCGGGCGGCGAGCAGCAGCGCGTGGCGATCGCGGTCGCGCTCGCGAACGAACCGGAGGTGCTGTTCGCGGACGAGCCGACCGGCGAGCTCGACGAGGCGAACTCGCAGCTCGTGTTCTCCTCGCTCCGCGACGTCAACGAGAAGCTCGGCACGACGATCCTCATCGTGACGCACGACGAAGGCGTGTCGGCGCAGGTCCGTCGCACCGTGCAGATCCGCGACGGACGGCTGTCGACCGAGGTGCACCGCCGCCAGGCGATCGACGAGCACGGGCAGGAACGCGTGCACGCGCAGGAGTATGCGGTGCTCGATCGCGTCGGAAGACTCCAGCTTCCGGCCGACTATCTGCGCGCACTCGACATGCGCGATCTCGTTCGCCTCGAGCTCGAGACGGACCACGTCGCGGTCCACCCCACAGGTGAGCCGGATGCCGAGGCGAGCGATCACCGCGAGGAGCAGCGATGACCGCCGATGTCATCGTCCGCTGCGAGCAGCTCACCAAGACGTACGGCCGCGGTGCGGGCAGGGTCCACGCGGTGCGGGAGGCCTCACTGAGCCTCCGAGCCGGTGAGGTCGTCGTGCTGCGAGGACCGTCCGGTTCGGGCAAGACGACGCTGCTGAACCTCATCGGCTTGCTCGACACCCCCGATTCCGGCCGCGTCTGGATCGGAGACCGCGACGTCACGGATGCGGACGAGGAGCAGCTCGTGGAACTCAGGCGCAACGACCTCGGGTTCGTGTTCCAGACGTTCGCGCTTCTCCCCGTGCTGTCGGCACGCGAGAACGTGGACCTGCCGTTGCGGCTTGCCGGCGTGCGCCGCCGGGAGCGCGAACGTCGCGTCATCGAACTGCTCGAGGCCGTCGGACTCGCCGAGCATGCCGAGCAGCGCCCTCCGGAGCTCTCGGGTGGGCAGCAGCAGCGCCTCGGCATCGCCCGTGCGCTGGCCATGCGCCCGCGACTGCTCATCGCCGACGAACCCACCGGGCAGCTGGACAGTCTCAACGCCGAGGCGATGATGGGTCTCATCGCCGGGATGGTGCACGAGCGGGGGATCGCCGCGATCGTGTCGACCCACGACCCGCGCATCGCGGCGTACGCCGATCGGCTCGTGTCGATCCACGACGGAATCGTGACGGCGGAGTGATCCCCCTCAGCGCCCCGGCACGGGAGCGCGTGCGCCCGCGAGCAGACCGAGCTCGGCGGCGAACGCCCTCGCGCGTTCGGCCATCACGTCGGGAACCTCGGCCACAGCGAAGTGCCCGCCCTCGGTCAGCCGCTCGAACGTGCGCAGGTCGCGGTAGTAGCTGCGCGCGAGCGACTCCGGGTAATCGCCCTCGTGGCGCTGGATGTGCACCGTCGCCGGGACCTCGACGGGCGGCATCGCGTCGGGCTGGTCGGCGCCCTCGTAGTACGGGCGGAACGACGTGCCGATGCTCTGGGTGACCCAGTAGATCATCGCCTCGGTGAGGATGCGCTCGCGCGAGATACGCCGCTCGACCTCTGCCGGCCGATCGGTCGGCGTGTCGCTCCACTCGACGAGCTTCTCGGCGAGCCATGCGAGCAGACCGGCGGGCGAATCGTTGAGGGCCGCGGCGAGTGTGTCGGGTCGCGTCGCCTGCACGTGCCCGTACGCGCCCTCCGTCCCGTGCGCCGCGTCGAGCCTGGAGAAGAACGCGACTTCGTCGGGCGCGGTGAGCGTCGCGCGCTCCTGACGGGACGGGAAGTGCGAGTGGGTGACGATGATGCCCTGCACCGTTTCGGGATGCGTCGCCGCGATGAGATCGTTGACGTTCGCCGAGACGTCCTCGCCGTAGGTGAGGTACCGGTCGTACCCGAGCACATCGGTCATGAGCGCGTGCATCGTGTCGGCCAGGCGCTTCTCGGTGATGGGGCCGTCGCGGTACGACGACGAGAACGCGAACCCGGGGAAGCTCGGCACGACCACATGGAAGTCGCGCAGCAGGTCGGCGAAGTCGAGCTGGAGGGCGAACGTGTGCGGCCACCCGTGCATGACGAGCAGCGCCGGCGCGTCGTCTCGCTCCGATCGCATGTGCGCGAAGTGGATCGTGGCGTCGCCGATGTCGACGAGGAACTGCGGATGGCGGTTGAGCCACTCCTCACGCGCCCGCCAATCGAGCGCGATCCACGACTTCACGAGATCCGCGAGGTACTCCGCGGTCATGCCCGCCGGGGGCGGCGCGGAGAGTCGGGCAACGGACGAAACCTCGAGAGGCGACCGCGCAGGTCGTCGAGAACCTCGTCGGCGACGGCGATGCGGAAAGGCTGGAGCCTCTGCATCCGTCCACGCTACGGAGTGCCACCGACACGGTCGGCGACCGCACGCCCGGGTGTCAGGCGCTCTTGCGCGCCTGGCGCAGCACGAGCGTCGGCGGGGCACCCTGCTCCACCGAGGCGCGCGTGATGACGACCTTGTCGACGTCGTCGGTCGACGGGATCTCGAACATGATCGGTCCGAGCACGTCTTCGAGGATCGCGCGCAGACCGCGGGCGCCCGTCTTGCGCTCGACCGCGAGGTCGGCGATCGCCTCGAGGGCCTCGGTCTCGAACTCGAGCGTCACGCCGTCGAGCTCGAACATGCGCTGGTACTGCTTGACGAGCGCGTTCTTCGGCTCCGTCAGGATCTCCATGAGCGCCTGCCGATCGAGCGGCGACACGGATGCCACGACCGGCAGTCGCCCGATGAACTCGGGGATCAGGCCGTACTTGTGCAGGTCTTCGGGGCGCACCTCGCTGTAGAGGTTGAGGTCTTCGCCCTTGTTGTGCAGCTCGGCGCCGAATCCGATGCCGTGTTTGCCGACGCGCGACGAGATGATGTCTTCGAGCCCCGCGAAAGCACCCGCGACGATGAACAGCACGTTCGTCGTGTCGATCTGGATGAACTCCTGATGCGGGTGCTTGCGGCCGCCCTGCGGTGGCACCGACGCGACCGTGCCCTCGAGGATCTTCAGAAGCGCCTGCTGCACGCCCTCACCCGAGACGTCGCGCGTGATCGACGGGTTCTCGGCCTTGCGCGCGATCTTGTCGACCTCGTCGATGTAGATGATCCCGGTCTCGGCGCGCTTGGTGTCGAAGTCCGCCGCCTGGATGAGCTTGAGGAGGATGTTCTCGACGTCTTCGCCGACGTAGCCCGCCTCGGTCAGCGCCGTCGCATCGGCGACGGCGAACGGCACGTTCAGACGCTTCGCGAGCGTCTGCGCGAGGTAGGTCTTGCCGCATCCGGTCGGGCCGATGAGCAGGATGTTGCTCTTCGCGATCTCAACCTCGTCGGCGCGCTGCTCGGCGGGCTGGAGAGTGCCGTGAGCGCGGATGCGCTTGTAATGGTTGTAGACGGCGACCGACAGGGCGCGCTTCGCGTCTTCCTGCCCGACGACGTACTCCTCGAGGAAGGCGTAGATCTCACGCGGCTTGGGGAGGTCGAAGTCCGCGACAGCGCCCTGACCGGACTCGGCCATGCGCTCCTCGATGATCTCGTTGCACAGTTCGACGCACTCGTCGCAGATGTAGACACCGGGCCCCGCGATGAGCTGCTGCACCTGCTTCTGGCTCTTTCCGCAGAAGGAGCACTTGAACAGGTCGGCGCTCTCACCGATGCGTGCCATCAGGCTCCTCCTCATGGGCCGGTGGGTGCATTCCCCGTGAACGTGTTCGAGCCTAACGGGTGACGGCGACAAGCGGATGGATTGCGACGCGGATTCCGGATGCCGCGATCGCCCGTCCGCTGAGAGCGAAAGCCTGCCCGCCGGCTGGAGCCCGGGAGAACACGAGCGCCCCGCCACCCTCTCGGGCGACGGGGCGCGGGCGGAGCATCCGCGGAGGCTTCGCCTACTTCGTGAGCGCGGGCTGCGCCCGCTTGCGCGACGAGAGCACCTGGTCGACGAGGCCGTAGTCGACGGCGTCCTCGGCGGACAGGATCTTGTCGCGGTCGATGTCCTTGTTGATCTGCTCGACCGAGCGGTTCGAGTGCTTCGCGAGCGTCTCCTCGAGCCACGTGCGCATGCGCATGATCTCGGCCGCCTGGATCTCGATGTCGGAGGCCTGGCCGTGACCGGCCTCGCCCATCGCGGGCTGGTGGATGAGGATGCGCGAGTTCGGCAGCGCGAGGCGCTTGCCCGGCGTGCCCGCCGCGAGCAGCACGGCCGCTGCGGACGCGGCCTGACCGAGGACGACGGTCTGGATCTGCGGCGCGATGTACTGCATCGTGTCGTAGATCGCCGTCATCGCCGTGAACGAGCCGCCCGGCGAGTTGATGTACATGATGATGTCGCGATCGGGGTCCTGCGACTCGAGCACGAGCAACTGTGCCATCACGTCGTCGGCAGACGCGTCGTCGACCTGGACGCCGAGGAAGATGACGCGGTCCTCGAAAAGCTTGTTGTACGGGTCCTGGCGCTTGTAGCCGTAGGCGGTGCGCTCCTCGAACTGCGGCAGGATGTATCGGCTGTTCGGGACCTGGAAGCCCTGCGGAAGGCCGGCGCCGAAGGTGGGGGTGTGCATAGCGATGTCTCTCTCTTTCGCCCTCGGTGCCGTCAGCTCGCGGTCCCGCCGCCGCCGGACACGTCGGCGGCGTGCTCGCGGATGTGGTCGACGAAGCCGTACTCCAGCGCTTCCTCGGCCGAGAACCAGCGGTCGCGGTCGCCGTCGGCGTTGATCTGCTCGACGGTCTTGCCGGTCTGCGCGGCGGTGATCTCGGCGAGGCGACGCTTCATGTCGAGGATGAGCTGCGCCTGCGTCTGGATGTCGCTCGCGGTGCCGCCGAAGCCGCCGTGCGGCTGGTGCAGCAGCACGCGCGCGTTGGGGGTGATGTAGCGCTTGCCCTTCGTGCCGCTCGTGAGCAGCAGCTGACCCATCGACGCGGCCATGCCAATTCCGACGGTCACGATGTCGTTCGGGACGAACTGCATCGTGTCGTAGATCGCCATGCCGGCCGTGATCGAGCCGCCGGGCGAGTTGATGTAGAGGTAGATGTCCTTCTGCGAGTCCTCGGCCGCGAGGAGGAGGATCTTCGCGCAGATCTCGTTCGCGTTGTCGTCACGCACCTCCGAGCCGAGCCAGATGATGCGGTCCTTCAGCAGCCTGTCGAAGACACTCGTCGCGACAAGGGGTTCAGCGGCCATGTGTACTCCTGATTCCGTTCGTGGCATCGAATCTACCGGCGCGTCGCGTGCGACCCGCCCGTGTTCGCCGTGGGCAGATCAGGGCGCGTCCGTCGCGAGTTCGTCGACGTAGGCGAGAACGGATCGCCGGTACCGCGACAGATGCGGAGCGAGTGCGCGGAGCGCGACGGACACCGCCTCCCGCTCGCGCCCCGCCGAGGCCAGGGCAAGCGCGAGGAACGCGGCGGCCTCGTCTCGAAGGGGCGACCGCGGCCGGCGGTCGAGCTCGGCGCGGAGCATCCGGATCGACTCGTCCGTCCTGCCGAGGTTGCGCACGGTGCTCGCGAGCTGGATGACCGCCTGCGCGCGATGCTCCTCGTCGAGTCCCGCCTCGAGCGCTGCGCGGTACAGCGGCTCGGCATCGGCCTCGAGTCCTGCCGAGTCGCGCGCACCGGCGCGCTCGAAGAGGGCGCGTGCATCGCCGTCGGGTCGCTCCGCCGCCAGCGCGTCGATCCGCGCGACGACCTCCTCGTCGGTGAGCGTCTCGTCGGCCCACACCGCGGCGACGCGGTCGTCCCAGTCGGTCATCATCGATCCTCTCGAGAGACGACCGGGGGACGGATGCCACAGCACCCGTCCCCCGGTTCACATCGCCGTTCGGCGATCACTCCTTGTCGGCCGGCGCCTTCTTCTTGGCGGGCGCCTTCTTGGCCGGAGCCTTCTTCGCAGGCTTCTCGGCGGCCCGGGCCTCTTCGGCCTCGAGGACGGCGTCGGCCTCGGCCGCGGCATCCGCGATCTCTTCGGCCTCTTCGACGACCTCTTCCTCAGCCTCAGCCTCGTCTTCGCTGGCGATGAAGCCGGTCAGGTCGACCGGGGCGCCGTTGGTGTCGACGACGGTGACCTTGCCGAGCGCGACCGCGAGGGCCTTGTTGCGCGCGACCTCGCCGACGATCGCGGGCAGCTGGTTGTTCTGCTGCAGCGCGTTGACGAAGTCCTGCGGCGCCATGCCGTACTGCGCCGACGACTGGATGAGGTACTGCGTGAGCTCGTCCTGCGAGACCTGCACGTTGAACTTCTCGGCGATCGCGTCGAGCAGCATCTGCGTCTTGAACTGCTTCTCGCTCGCCTCGGTCACCTCGGCGCGGTGCACATCGTCTTCGAGGCGGCCTTCGGCCTCGAGGTGGTTGTGCACCTCGTCTTCGACGAGCTGTGCCGGGACGGGGATCTCGACCTGCTCGAGGAGACGCTCGACGAGCTTGTCGCGAGCCTGCGAGCCCTGCGTGAACACGGACTGCTGTCCGACGCGCTCCGTGAGGCTGTCGCGCAGCTCGGCGATCGTGTCGAACTCGCTCGCGATCTGGGCGAAGTCGTCGTCGGCCTCGGGCAGCTCGCGCTCCTTGACGCTCTTGACGGTGACCGTGACCTCGGCCTCCTCGCCGGCGTGGTCGCCGCCGATGAGCTTGGACCGGAACGTGGTCTCCTCGCCCGCGGTGAGCGACTCGACGGCTTCGTCGATGCCCTCGAGCAGCTCGCCCGAGCCCACCTCGTACGACACGCCGTCGGCGCGGTCGATCTCGGTGCCGTCGATCGTCGCGACGAGGTCGAGCTCGACGAAGTCACCGGTGGCGGCGGGACGGTCGACGGTCACGAGCGTGCCGAAGCGCGCGCGCAGGCGGTCGAGCTCCTCGTCGATCGCGGCCTCGTCGACCTCGGCGGCGTCGACCTCGATCGTGGTGCCCTCGAGCTCGGGGAGCTCGAAGTCGGGACGGACGTCGACCTCGACGTCGACGAGCAGGTCGCCCGAGAAGTCCTTCTCGTTCGGCCACTCGACGATGTCGGCGCTGGGACGGCCGAGCACGCGCACGCCCTGTTCGGCGACCGCGTCACGGTAGAACTTGTCGAGACCCTCGCTCACGGCGTGCTCGAGGACGGCGGCACGGCCGATGCGCTGGTCGATGATGGGGGCGGGCACCTTGCCCTTGCGGAAGCCGGGGATCTGCACGTCCTGTGCGATGTGCTCGTACGCGTGAGCGATGCTCGGCTTGAGCTCTTCGGGGGTGACCGTGATGCGGAGCTTCACCCGCGTCGGGCTGAGCTTCTCGACGGTGCTCGTGACCATGCCTGTTCGTTCTCCTCGTGTGGTCCGCGCACGGCGCGGCGGCTGAAGTCTGGGTCTCGGGGGCCGTGACGTCGGGGCGACAGGATTTGAACCTGCGGCCTCCCGCTCCCAAAGCGGGCGCTCTACCAAGCTGAGCTACGCCCCGGGCGGGTGCGCACACGAGTGCGCCGATTTCGGCCCCGGTAAGTCTAGCCGACGTGTTGACGCTGATATGCCGGATGCCCCGCTACCGCGTCCGCTCGACCCATCGGGCGCGCCAATCCGGCGCAGGGAACGGCTTCGTCCAGTACGCGGTCTCCTTCGCGATGCGTCCGTCGCGCAGCTCGAAGATGAACACCGTCTGGTACGGGTCGCCGTCGCCGTAGTCGAGGTCGGCCTCGGCGACCCACAGGTCGCCCTCACCGGTGAGCCGGCGCGGCGTGATCTTCGGCAGTTGGGGGAATGCGCCGTAAACCGCGCGGCGGTTGTCTCCGCCGACGATGCGCTCCCCCGACTGCGGCCACTCCATCACGGCGTCCTCATGGAACACGTCGTCCATGCCCGGGACATCGCCTGCGTTGAGCGTCGCGATGAGAGCCTCGACGACAGCCCTTCCTTCGTCGGACATCGCTGTCTCCTCCCGTGGATCCGCGCGGAGGCTGGCGGTGGGCAAGGAAGGTCCGCCCGTGTATTACGATTGGTCGGTGCCCGCCATCGGGCGCACGGGGATGTAGCTCAATGGTAGAGCCCCAGTCTTCCAAACTGGCTACGCGGGTTCGATTCCCGTCATCCCCTCCAAAGCCCTGAGGGCCGCCACCGGCGGCCCTCAGGGCTTTCGCGTGAGTGCCGTCGGAACCGACCGGCTTCGGGGGGTCCCGCTCCGCGCTTAGAGGCTCCGCGCGCCGCGCAGCGGCGGGTGGAGGCGCGGAGTGGCCGATTCCCGTCATCCCCTCCAAAGCCCTGAGGGCCGCCACCGGCGGCGCTCAGGGCTTTCGCGTGGATGACGTCGGAACCGGCCTCGCTCCCGGGCGCCGACCGCGGCTCAATCCTGCTCGAGCACCTTCACGAACGACTCCGGCAGCACGACGTTCTCCGGCGCTCCGCGGAAGAACCCGGCGACCTGCTCAGGCGTGTAGCCGGCGATGCCGCATCCGACCTCGGTCACGAGGAATCGCAGCTCGGGATGATCGCGCGCGAAGGCGACGAACCGCGCAGCCTGCTCCTCGAAGACGTCGAGGCCCGACATGGTGTCGATCGCGTACGACTGCCCCTGCAGCCCCTCGGCCTGACCCCACACCGCGCCGAAGCGCTCGTGAGCGAAGCGCGCCGCTCCCCCGGCATGCGCGCCCTGCGCGTTCGATCCGAAGACGAAGATCTCGCCCGGTCCGAGCGACTCGATGCGCATGTCAGTCTGCGGCCGCGCTCGCGGACTCGTGCACGTCGCGCAGGCGCAGGTAGCCGGCGGCGTTGTTGCGGATGCCTTCGCGTTCCTCGTCCGTGAGCTCGCGACGCACCTTCGCGGGGACGCCCGCCACGAGCGAGCCGGGCGGCACGACCGTGCCCTCGAGCACGACCGCACCGGCGGCGACGAGGGAGCCGGCGCCGATGACCGAGTTCGAGAGCACGACGCTGCCCATGCCGATGAGGGCGCCGTCGCCGACGGTGCATCCGTGCACGACGGCGTTGTGGCCCACCGACACGTTCTCGCCGATCACGACCGGCGAGCCGCGGTCGACGTGAACCGACACGTTGTCCTGCAGGTTCGTGTTGGCACCGATCGTGATCGTGTCGCCGTCTGCACGCAGCACCGCGTTGTACCAGACGCTCGCGCCCTCGCCGAGGGTCACGGCGCCGATCACCCGCGCACCGGAGGCGACGAAGGCGGTCGGGTGCAGGTCAGGACTCGAGCTGGAGATGGACAGAACGGATGCATCGTCGGCGATGGTCATGCTTCGAGCCTATTCGCGGGCGAGCGCGCTCTGGATCGCCTCGGTGTACCACGGGGCGAGCGTGTCGGCGAAGGTCACCGTGAGGTGGTCCTGATCGCGGTAGACGTTCGCGCCGCCTACGACAGGGCTGCAGACCTCAGGGCCGCAGAACACGTCGGTGAAGTCGAGGAGCGAGACACCGTCGACGTCGGTCGCGGCCTCCCGGAGCGGATCGTCCTCGACGAGGAGAGCGGACCGCGGACCGTCGCACTCCGATGCGTCGCGCGTGCGCAGGCACTTGTTCGGGTCGGTCTCCCACACGGGGTTGTCGACGACCGTGACCACGGGGATGCCCCGGTCCAGCACTTCTCCCCACGCCTCGCGGTATCCGGCGACCGCGGCGTCGTGTGCGGAGTCGAAGCCGGCCGACGAATACGGGGTCGTCGCGATCGCAGCCGTGAACACGACATCGAGGTCGCGCTCGGCGAGCTGGGAACGCACGCCGTCACGCCACTCGGTGCACGCCGCACCGAACGCGCCGGGCGTCGCGAGGGGCGTCGTGTTCCACGGGCATGCGCCCTTGAAGTAGGTCACGAGGCGCCAGCCGTTGTCTTCTGCCATGCGCTGGAACGTCGACAGCAGCTGGAAGGCGTGGCTGTCTCCGATGAGGGCGACGGTGGGGGCATCCGCATCGTCTGATCCGAACTCGCACGACACCGGGCGCGCGTCGTTGAGCTGCACGAAGCACTGCTCGTCGCCCGGCCGGTCGACCCCCGCGAAGCCGGGGGCGGGCAGAATCGTGTCGCCGAAGTCGACGCCTTCGCACCCGGGGTCGAGCTCGAGCGCCGCACCGAAGCACTGCGGCGGATTCTCGCGAAGCTCCTGAAGTCCGCGGACCCCCTCGTTGTAAGCAGGGGCGTTCACCGCCCACGCCGTCCCCGCGGCGCCGGCGACCACGAGCATCGCGGCGAGCGACGACCACAGCGTCACGCGCGCGGGTCTCGACGTGAGCACCTTCCAGCCGCGGACGGGATCTTCGACGAAGCGTTTGGTGAGCCAGGCGAGCACGAAGCACAGCGCGAGCAGAGCGAGCCGGTGGTAGATCGTGAGACCCCAGAACGGCACCGACGGCGCGATGATGATGAGCGGCCAGTGCCACAGGTACAGCGAGTACGAGATGTCGCCGACGAACTGCGCCGGGCGCAGCGACAGGACGCGAGTCGGATACCACCAGCGCTCCGTGTTCGAGGCGGCGATGATCGCGGCCGCACCGAGCGTCGGCAGCGCCGCCGCGTAGCCCGGGAACGGCGTCTGGCCGTCGAATCGGAACAGCGTGAAGACGATCGCCGCGACACCCGCCCACCCGAGCACGAAGCTTCCGACCGCATTGCGGATGCGGAGCATCGGGATGAGGGCCACCATCGCCCCGACGCCGAACTGCCACATGCGGCCGAACGTCACGAAGTACGCCGGTGCGGGGTTCGTGAGTGTGAACCACACGCAGAAGACGAACGACACGACCGACACGACCGCGAGCGCCCCGATGACGGTGCGGCGGCGCGCGCCGCGGAACCACTTCAGCCCGATCCACGCCGCCAGCAGCATGATGAGCGGCCACATGACGTAGAACTGCTCCTCGAGCGACAGCGACCAGTAGTGCTGCACGGTCGTCGGATCACCGGAATGGTTGAGGTAGTCGGCGGAATTCAGCGCGAGATACCAGTTCTCGACGTAGAACGTCGACGCGATGATCTCGCGCACCTCGTTCGGCAGCGCCGATGTCGGCATGAGGTAGGCCGAGCCCGCGACGATCGCGCAGAACAGCAGCACGAGCAGCGATGCCGGCAGAAGGCGCCGCGCGCGGCGGGCCCAGAACTGCGACAGCTTCACCGTGCCGGTCGCCGTGAGCTCGCGCATGAGGTGCGACGTGATGAGGAAGCCCGAGATCACGAAGAAGATGTCGACGCCGACGTACCCACCCGGGAACCGCCCCGGCCAGAAGTGGTAGAGCACGACGCACATGACGGCGATCGCGCGGAGTCCCTGCACGTGGGGGATGAACCGCGACGGCTCGGCGTGCTCGGGCGAACGGTCGGTCGGCTGCCGCAGCACGACCCGTGCGGGGTCTTCGAGGTGCTGCGGTCCGAGGTCGTGATCGGCGGATGGCACCCCTCGACGTTAGCCGCTCCGAGCGGATGCGACCGACGCGCCGAGCCGTCGACGCCCTCCCCCGCCGCGCGGTTAGCCCAGGCTTCTCTTGCTTGCGGAATACGGGGTGCTGAGTAGCGTTGCTCCCATCGGACCGACCGGTTCCCCGACGCTATCGGAGGCGAAGGCCATGACGAACACGCAAACGACCCCCGCAACCGCTGCCGACCCGACGGTCGCCGCAGCGGCAGCACAGTTCCTCACTCCCCTCGTCCTCGGGCTGCAGGCGCTCGCCGTGAACGGCAAGCAGGCGCACTGGAACGTCCGCGGTGCGAACTTCATCGCGATCCACGAGCTGCTCGACACCGTGGTGGCGCACGCGCAGGACGGAGCCGACTCCGCCGCGGAGCGCATCGTCGCCCTCGGCCTTCCGATCGACGCGCGCGTGGCGACGGTCGCCGAGAAGGCGAAGAAGACCGCCGTCGGCGGCGGCTTCACGCAGTGGGAGGACATGATCCGCGCGGTCATCTCCGACATGGACGCCGTGATCGCCGACACGCAGGCCGCGATCGACGGCCTCGACGAGATCGACCTCACAAGCCAGGACATCGCGATCGCCATCAAGGAGTCGCTCGAGAAGGACCGCTGGTTCCTCTTCGCGCACCTCGCCGAGTGATCGACCGATACCCACGGATGCCCCCGCCCGGCGCGCACGCCGGCGGGGGCATCCGTCATTCCGTCGTCAGCTCCGCTGCGTGAACGCGAGGACCGCGAGCACGCGTCGGTGCTCGCTGCCGGTCTCCTCCAGCCCGAGCTTCGCGAAGATCGAGCTGATGTTCTTCTCGACCGCGCCCACCCCGATGAAGAGGCGCTCCGCGATGCTCGCGTTGCTGCGGCCTTCGGCCATGAGCTCGAGGACGTCGCGCTCGCGGGGCGTCAGGCTCGCGAGCGGGTCGGGTCGCGCGGCGAGCAGCTCCTTCACGACGAGCGGATCGAGCACCGTGCCGCCCTCGCGAACGCGGCGCACGGCATCCGTGAACTCCTCGAGCGACGTGACCCGGTCCTTGAGCAGGTAGCCGATGCCGCCGTCGCCGCCCGCGAGAAGCTCTCGTGCGTACAGACCCTCGACGTACTGGCTGAGCACGAGGATCCCCACGTCGGGCGCTTCGGCGCGCAGCGTGATGGCCGCCTTGATCCCCTCGTCGCGGAACGTCGGCGGCAGCCGCACGTCGAGGATCGCGACGTCGGCCTGCGCGCCGCGCACCCGCGCGACGATGTCGTCGGCGTCACCGAAAGCTCCCGCCGTGACGTAGCCCGCTTCGTCGAAGAGTCGCACGAGGCCCTCCCGCAGGAGAACGGAGTCCTCGACGAGCACGACGCGGAGCCCGGCATCCGGCGTCTTGGTCTGTGGATCGGCCATCATCGCACCCCCGTTCCCGCGTCCGCCGCGCCCGGAGCGGGCAGCGGCACATGCGCGCCGATCGTCGTCGGTCCGCCGTACGGGCTCTCGACCCGGAGGATGCCGCGCAGGCCCGCCACCCGGTCGCGGAGACCCTCGAGGCCGTGTCCTGGCGACATGTGGGCGCCGCCGTGTCCGTTGTCGACGACCCATACGTCGAGCATCGCCTGGGTCTGCGGGGTGGCAGGCCGGATCGCGGCGCGCACGGTCACCTCGGATGCACCCGAGTGCTTGACCGCGTTCGTGAGGAGCTCAGCCACGACGAAGTAGACCGTGCGCGCGATCTCGGGGCTCACCCCGTCGACGGCGGGGTCGACGTCGAGCGTGACCGGCAACGCGGTCGCGGCGCCGAGCGCATTGAGCGCGGCGCCGAGCCCGCGGTCCTGCAGAAGTGGCGGGGCGACCCCGCTCGAGAGCGCGCGCATCTCGTCGAGGGCCGCCTTCGCATGGAGCTGCGCCTCGCGTGCGAGCTCGGCCGCGGCATCCGTGTCACCGGCCTCTGCGCGCCGCTGCAGGGCCGCCAGGTCCATCTGCAGGCGCACGAGGCGCTGCTGCGGGCCGTCGTGGATGTCGCGCTCCAGGCGACGGAGTGCGGCATCCTCGGCCTGCACGGCCGCGCCGCGGGCCGCGGCCTCCGCACGCACTTCGGCGGCGAGATCGTCGGACGGCCACCGCCCGAGCATTCCCTGCGCGATGGCGTGGTGCATGCGGGCGAGACCTCCCACCACCCACGGCAGGGTGAACGTGAGGACGATGCCGGCGAGGAGGTGCAGCACGACCTCGACGGCCCACCACGACCAGCCGTCGAACAGCCACGGCATGAAGTCCGCGACGTACTGACCCCAGCGACCGACGTCGCCGCGGGGCAGGAAGATGCCCCAGAACCAGTACGTCAGCCCGCCGAGCCCCACGCTGAGCCACGTCACGGTGAGCGCGAACGAGATCGTCGCGATGATCGGATTCACGATCATCCCGTGCACGAGGTACGACCAGTAGTGGCCGTTGCGGATCGGACGGGTCAGGGTCATCCAGAAGCCGTCGACGTCCGGCGCGTCGCGGTTCCACTCCGGTTCGGCGATCTGCGGCAGGCCCGTCAGTCGCAGGAGGAAGCGATCGACCACGCCGAACACGCGCGCGATCAACAGCGTCAGCACCACCAACGGGAGCCCGATCACGAGGACGAGCAGTCCGACGCCGGCCGAGAAGAACGACGTGAGCACCCCGATGCTCGTCATCGCGAGGGCGAACACGACGATCAGGTACAGCGCGCTTCCAGGCGCGTTGACCCACCACCGCCCGTACGTCGCCCAGAAGCCCTCGGCGGGCCGCTTCTGCGGGGGCGCCACGGCGGCGTCAGTGGTCGTGGTGGTCATCGGATCCTCCCGGTGTTGTGCGAAGTTCGGGCTGCTGGCCCGGCTCGACGACCAGGAACTGTCCCATCATGCCCTGGTCCTCGTGCCACAGCAGATGGCAGTGGTACATGTACGGCGTGGTCGGGTCGGCGTAGTCCTCGAACCGGACGAGGAGTCGGTACTCGCGGTCGTGCTCGAGCGCGATCGTGTCCTTGTAGCCGGCCAGTCGCGGCGGCGGCGCCTCTCCGTCGATGCTCAGCACGCGGAACTGCGTGTCGTGCACGTGGAAGCTGTGCGGCAGCGGGTTGTCGTTGCGCACACGCCACACCTCGCTAGTGTCGACGGTGACGACCTCGTCCACGCGGCCCATGTCCATCTGGCGGTCGTTGATGTTGTGGCCGCTCAGTTCGAACGTCCGCTCGCCGACAGCGGTCGAGGCATCCGGCTCGGGGATGTCGGCGAGTCGCTCGGGGACCTCGGGAGAGGAAGACAGATCGGATGCCGCGCGCAGCTCCATCACATCGAACGACGAAGAGCCCGCGTTGAGGGCCGGATCCGGCGCGAGCGAGCGAAGCACGGCGCTCTCCCCCGGCGTCATCGTCACGACGATCTCGGCCCGCTCGCCCGGCGACAGCGGGATGCTCTCGGTCTCGACGGGAGCCTCGAGCAGCCCGCCGTCGGTCGCGATGAGGTCGAACGCACGGCCGTCTTCGAACGCGAACTCGTACATGCGCGCGCTCGAGCCGTTCAGCAGGCGCAGCCGCACGCGTTCGGTCGTGACGTCGAGGTACGGCGACACCGTGCCGTTCACGAGGATCGTGTCGCCGAGAACGCCGTCGAACTGCCCGAGCTCACCGGTGAACGCGCCATCGGCACCGAACGAGCGGTCCTGCACGATGACGGGGATGTCGTCGACCCCGTACTCGCGCGGCAGCGGAAGCGCGGCTTCGACTTCGTCGTGCAGGATGAACATGCCGGCCAGCCCCGCATCGACCTGCTCGCGCGTGTGCTCGTGCAGGTGCGGGTGGTACCAGAGCGTCGCGGCGGGCTGGTCGACGGTCCATTCCGGCGTCCACGTGGCGCCGGGTGCGATCGGGCTGTGCGGCCCGCCGTCCATGGCGGCCGGCAGGTGCATGCCGTGCCAGTGCACGGTCGTCGGATCGGAGAGCCGGTTGGCGACGTCGACGCGCACGGTCTCACCGCGTTCGGCGACCAGGGTCGGACCGAGGTACGAGCCGTTGTAGCCGAGCGTCGGGGTCGATCCCTGCGGAACGATGTCGGTCGAGCCCGCAGCAGCCGTGAGCTCGTACACGCGCACTCCGTCCTCGACCGTCGACTCCGCGAGCGGCGGCACGCGGAGCGGCTCCGAGAACGACACGCTGCCGGCTGCAGGCGGCGCGGGGCGGGCGAAGACGGCGCATCCGGAGATGCCGACGGACAGGCCGACGCCCACGGCCGCGAGTGCGGCGAGGGTGGCCGTGACGGCGCGGGGGCGTCGAAGTCTGCGGTCGGACAGGGGTCGGTGAAGCATGACTCCAGCCAACCGAGGACGGACCCTCGACCCCATCCGGGTGCCGACCGAATGCGGACGGGGGTTGTCCCCCGGCTCGGGCGCGGGAGTTCCCGCCGGGCGTCGAATCGTTCAGGCGACGTGCGTGAGACGGCCCTCGATCATCGTCGCGGCGACGCGCATGTCCCGCAGCTCACCCTCCGACGCGGCGAGCGGGTCGTGCTCGACGATCGCGAGGTCGGCGATCGCGCCGGGCTCGATCGTCGCGGCGTCGTCACCCGAGCCGCCGTGCGTCGACGCCGCGAGCGCCGTCGCGGCGTCCAGCGCCTGCTCGGGTCGCCACGCGGGACGCCAGTCGCGCGTCCGGTGGATCGCCGCCGCGAGGGCCGCCCACGGATCGAGGGGCGAGACCGGGGCATCCGACCCGAATCGCAGCGCAGCACCCGCGTCGGCCAGCGCCCGCAGCGGGTACGGGATCGCGGTCTGCTCGGCCCAGATCGTGTCGGTCATGTCGCGGTCGTCGACGGCGTGCTCGGGCTGCACGCTCGCGGCGACGCCGAGCCGGGCGAATCGCGGGATGTCGACAGCCGACACGAGCTGCGCGTGTTCGATCGTGCCGACCGCTCCCGTGATCGCGAACGCGTCGAGCGCGTGCGAGTTCGCGACGTCGCCGATCGCGTGGATCGCGCATTCCAGGCCCGCGCCCGTCGCGCGCGTCATGAGCTCGACGAGGTGCACCGGATCGACGGTGAGTATGCCGTGGTTGTGCGGATCTCCGGGGTACGGATGCGAGCACGCCGCGGTTCGTGTGCCGAGCGAGCCGTCCGTGATGACTTTGAGCGGGCCGACGCGCACGAGGTCCGAGTCCACTCCGCGCACGACGTCGCCCGAACGGAGCCCTTCGGCGATCGCGCGATCGAGGAGGTCGGGATACACGCCGAACTCGACGCGGAGCGCGTCGAACCCGCCGGCGAGACGCCGCGCCCACGCCTCTTCGTTCCACGCCATGTCGAGGTCGACGATTCCGACGACTCCTCGGGCCGCGGCATCCGTCGCCATCGCGGCGACCAGCCGGTCGCCGACGGCGGCATCGACCGCGTTGAGGCGCCGCGAGACATCGAACGCGGGCGCCTCGCGCAGGATGCCGGTCTCGTCGGGCTCGAAGCCCTCCCGCCGCAGCGCGGCGGAGTTGAGCCACACGCTGTGCACGTCGGCGTTGATGAGATAGGTCGGCACGTCGCCTGTCGCGGCGTCGAGCATCCGGATCGTCGGCTGGTCGGGCCACAGCGCGTCGCGGAAGCCGGTGCCGACGCGTCGGCCGTCGCCGAGGACGGGTGCGTTCGACATGATCGCTGCTGCTTCAGCCGCGGATGCCGCGTGCGCGAGCGCCTCGCGCTGCGCGACGAGGGCCCACTGGACCGTGTGCACGTGGTGGTCCCACAGTCCCGGGATGAGCCACGACCCCGAGGCATCGAGCACGGCTCCGCGACGTGGGAGGGCGTTCGCCGGGGCGATGTCGGCGACCACCCCGTCCGCGAGGTGGACGTCGACGGGGTCGGCGCCGAACGGGTCGAGGCGGTCGCGTCCGGTCAGGCGCACGTTCGCGATGACCGCGACGTGCTCGCCGCGCGCGAGCGTCATCGGGCCGGACCCGCATCGGCCGCCTCGAGCGAAGCGCGTGCCGCGGCGATCGCATCGTGCGCGCGACGCATCTCGGCGGCGAGCTGCGGGTCGGCGTACGGGCCGTCGCCCGAGAGCTCCGCGATGATCGTCTCGACCACCTCGGGACTCTTGTTCTGGCTGAGCTTGCGCTTCGCGACGACCCGCGTGGGCGTCAGACGGAAGCCGACGGTGCCCTTCTCGAGCTTCTCGATGAACGAGCGGTCGTTGGGAGGCTGCCACATGAGCCTCGGCTGAGGCATCCGGCTCTCGAACCGCTCGACGAGCCGATCGAGCACCGCGAGGTTCTCTTCGGTCGACAGAAGCTCGGGAACGCCCGTGAGATGGGCGGCCACGAAGTTCCACGTCGGGACGGACTGTGTGTCGCCGTACCAGCCCGGCGATATGTACCCGTGCGGGCCCTGCACGACGACGAGCAGCTCGCGCTGACCGAGACCGTGCACGATGTCGTCGGGACGCCCGACGTGCCCCACGATCGTGAGGTCGTCGCGGCCTTCGTCGAGCAGCACGGCGTAGTGCGAGGCGACGAGTCCGTCGTCGGTCGAGCTGACGAGAGTGACCCACGGGTTGTGGTCGATGAGACGTCGCAGCTCACCGACGTCGGTCATCGCGAAGGACGGGTTCTGGCGCACCCCACCAGCCTACGAGTCCTCCCGTGCCGGAGGGATCGCGAGGGAGCTCGGTCAGGCGCTAGCGTGCGACTGTGACCCTCGCCCTTCCCCCACTCGACGACGTGCGCATCTGGCCGCACCAGGTTGAGACCGTCGAACGCGTCTTCGCGCACTTCTCCGCCCAACCCGATGTCGAGGCGCTGCTGCTCACCGGATCACTCGCGCACGGCTTCGGCACCGAGGCATCCGATGTCGACATCGTGATCGTCGTGCCTCACGACGAGTTCGAGCGCCGGCTCGCCGTGCCCGACACCGGCTTCGTGAGCCACGATCTCAGCACCTACGAGGGCGGCTACGTCGACGGCAAGTTCGTGTCGCGGCGCTTCCTCGACGACGTCGCGTCGCGCGGGGACGACGCGACGCGGTGGGGCTACCAGGACGCGCGCGTGCTCTTCTCCCGCATACCCGGGCTCGAAAGGACTCTCGCCGACGTCGTCCGCTTCCCCGCCGAGGAGCAGCCGCTGCGGCGCGAGCGCTTCGTGTCGCAGGCGCTCGCGTGGCGCTGGTACCACGAGCAGGGCTGGGAGAAGCAGAACCCCTACCTGCGCGGCATCTCGCTCAACCGCGCTGTGCTGTTCGCGTGCCGCATCGTGCTGAACGAGAACGCGATGCTGTTCCCGTTCCACAAGTGGTTGCTGCGGGTCACGGCGGATGCCCCGGACCGCCCTGCCCGCCTTCTCGACGACATCTCCGCGCTCTACGACGATCCCTCGGTGCAGCGCGTCGACGCGCTCGTGCACGACGTGCTCGACCACTACGGCGTCGACCGCGCGGCCGCCGAGAAGTCGTGGGGTGCGTGGTTCATGCGCGACACCGAGTGGTCATGGATGCACGGCCCGGCGCCGGTCGACGACCTGTGAGCATCTGTCGGGGTCAGGCGTGACTCACGCCTGGCACTTGGGGCACCAGTAGAGCTTGCGCGTCGCGAGCTCCTCGACGACGATCGCCGTGCCGCACACGCGGCACGGGAGCCCCGCGCGGTGGTAGACCCAGTGGCGGTCGTCGCGGTTGGCCATCGCCTTGCGGTACGCGTCGGGATCAAGGCCGTCCATCGTCATCATCTGGCCCGTCTCGACGCCGATCGCGAGCAGGCGCACCCAGTCGCGCCACAGCTCGCGCACGACCTCCTCGCGCACGTCGCGACCCGGCGTGTGCGGGTTGAGTCGGGCGCGGAACAGCAGCTCGGCGCGATACACGTTGCCGATGCCGCTCACGACGCTCGGGTCCATGAGCAGGAGGGCGATCGGCGTGGGCTTGCGCCGTACGACCGACACGAAGCGCTCCTCCCCCTCCTGCACGTCGTCGACGAGCGGATCGGGGCCGAGCTTCGCGATCACGGCTGCGACCTCGTCGGGAGTGAGCAGCTCGCACGCGGTCGGACCGCGCAGGTCGGCGCACGTCGTGTCGGTGAGCAGGCGCAGGCGCACCTGACCCACGACCGGCGGCGGCCACTCGGCGCCCTCGTCGGGGAGGCCCGTCGTCTGCTCGGACATGCGCACATGCACACGCGCACGCCGCGGCGCGCCGATCGACGTGAGCGAGTTCTCGCCCGCGGAGTCGAGGATCGGCTGGTCGTCGAGCGACGTTCCCCGCTGGTTGGTCTGGCCCATGCGGCCGTTCGCCGACGCGATCGTCGGGTCGACGAGGATCTCTCCCGCGAAGTCCCACGCGCCGTACATGCCGAGGTGCACGCGAAGCCAGATCTCTTCGTCGAACTCGAGGAACATCTGCTTGCCCACCGCGCGCACGCCCGTGACCGTGCGCCCCGAGATCACGGCGGCACCCTCGACGAACCGTCCCTGCGGACTCGACGCGGTCACCGTACGGCCGACGAAGTTCCGATCGAACTGACGGGCGATCCGATGGACGGAATGGCCCTCGGGCATCAGCCGGCTTCGGGGTCGAACGAGCTCGAGTCGTCGGCGAGCACATCCGGCCCACCCGCGGTCGCGCGCGGGTCGGGCTCGAGCGTGCCGTCCGCCTCGAACGCCGCGATCTGTCCGATGCGGCGCACGTGGCGCTCCTCGTTCGAGAACGGCGTGGAGATGAACCGGTCGATGAACGACGCGGCCTCCTCGAACGTGTGCTGGCGGGCGCCGATCGCGATCACGTTGGCGTCGTTGTGCTCGCGCGCGAGCTCCGCGGTCGCGATGCTCCACACGAGGGCGGCGCGCACGCCGCGCACCTTGTTCGCCGCGATCTGCTCGCCGTTGCCCGAGCCGCCGAACACGACGCCGAGCGCCTCGATGCCCGCTTCCTGGTCGCGCACGACCGCCTGTGCCGCGCGGATGCAGAAGGCCGGGTAGTCGTCGAGCGGGTCGTATTCGACCGGACCGTGGTCGACCACATCGTGACCCTGACCGGCCAGATGGTGCTGCAGCTGGGTGGAGAACTCGAGGCCCGCGTGGTCGGTCGCGATGTGGATGCGCATGACCCCAATCCTACGGACGAGTCAGGGCTTCAAGCCCGCCGCGGCGGGCTTGAAGCCCGCGCGCACGTTCTCGCAGCACGCGGGCCGGCACACGTCGAACCACGGGCCCAGATCCGTCACGTGCGGACGCTCCGCCGCGGGCGTCCCGTGCAGCCGCTCCTCGACGAGGTCGATGAGGCCGGACACGAACGCGGGGTCGACGCCCGGAGTCGGGGTGCGCAGCACTCGGAGCCCTGCTGCGGCTGCCGCATCCGTCGCTTCGGTGTCGAGGTCCCACAGCACCTCCATGTGGTCGCTGATGAACCCGAGCGGCACGATCACGACCGCTCGCATGCCCGCGGCGGGCAGCGACTCGATGACGTCGTTGATGTCGGGCTCGAGCCACGGCTGGCTGGGCGGGCCCGAGCGCGACTGGTACACGAGCTCCCATCCGATGTCGACGGCGTCGACGGACATCTCGACCTGCGACATCACATACGCGGCGACCGCTTCGTGCTGAGCGGCATACGCTCCGCCCTCGCCCCACTCGCGGTGCAGCTCGTCGCCCTCGCGCGGGCCGGACCGCCGCGCGTCGTCGGTCGGCACGCTGTGCGTGGAGAAGAGCACGCGGATGTACCGCCCCTCGATGCCCTCGCCGAGGAGCTGCGTCACCGCGTCGCGCACTCCGTCGATGAAGGGCTGCACGAAGCCCGGGTGGTCGAAGAACTGGCGGACCTTGTCGATGGTGACCGTGCCCGCGAGTCCGGTGTCGGTGAGCACGCGCGCGAAGTCCTCGCGGTACTGGCGGCAGCTCGAGAACGAGCTGTATGCGCTCGTCGCGATCGCGAGGAGGTTCGTGTGGCCGGATGCCGCGGCATCCGTCACCGCCTCGTCGAGGTAGGGCGCCCAGTTGCGGTTGCCCCAGTACACCGGCAGGTCGATGCCGCGGCGGTCGAGCTCGTCTTCGAGCGCCGCCTTGAGCAGCCGGTTCTGCGCATTGATCGGGCTCACGCCGCCGAAGGCGCGGTAATGGTGCGCGACCTCCTCGAGGCGCTCGTCGGGGATGCCCCGCCCGCGCGTGACGTTGCGCAGGAACGGGATGACGTCGTCCTGTCCTTCCGGACCGCCGAAGCTCGCGAGGAGGATGGCGTCGTAGGGAACGGGGGTCTCGACGTACGGGGCGCCGCCGCTCGCCGCGGGCGACGCGAACGGAACCTGCTGTGCTTCTGCGCTCACCCGTCCATCCTCGCACCGCGTCATGGCGGATCCGTCCGTGGCGGGATGGCACGCGAAAGGGCGATATGATGACTTCATCATGCCACTCACCCAGCAGCAGCGTCCGCTGTACGAGGTGAAGGCCGGCCTCTTCAAGGGTCTGTCGCACCCGTTCCGCATCCGCATCCTCGAACTCCTCGCGAGTGAGCCCGAGCTCAGCGTCGCCGTCCTGCAGGACGAGACGGGCCTGGAGGCCTCGCACCTGTCGCAGCATCTCGCCGTGCTCCGCCGGCACCGGCTCGTCGCATCCGAGCGGCGCGCGAGCCACGTGTACTACCGGCTCGCCGACCCGCGCGTGGCCGACCTGCTCGCGGTCGCCCGCGCACTCCTGCTCGACATGCTCCGCTCGGACGGCGCGCGCCTCGCCGACGCCGACGACCTGCCCGCACTGCCCGGGGCACCGCGATGAGCCGCGCGACGGCTCCCGCCACCCCCGACTCGCGGTGGCGGCGTGCGGGCGCCGCCGCGCTGGCGCTGCTCCCCTCGCCCGACGACTACCGCCCGGCGAAGCGCACGTGGCGCCGCGACCTCATCGCCGGCGTCACCGTCGGCATCGTCGCGCTACCGCTCGCGCTCGGGTTCGGGGTCAGTTCGGGGCTCACGGCCGAGCAGGGACTCATCACCGCGATCGTTGCGGGCCTCGTCGCGGCGATCTTCGGCGGCTCGAACGTGCAGGTCTCGGGTCCGACGGGCGCGATGGTCGTCGTGCTGCTGCCGATCGTCGCGTCGCACGGCGTCGGCGCGATCGCCGCGGTGAGCGTGGTCGCGGGCATCGTGGTGCTCGCGGCCGGAGCCCTGCGCCTCGGTCGCGCGGTCTCGTTCATCCCGTGGCCGGTCATCGAGGGGTTCACGCTCGGCATCGCCGTGATCATCTTCCTGCAGCAGGTGCCGCTCGTGACCTCCCCCGCGACGCCGCACGCGGGCGAGCACAGCTCGAACGCGATCGTCGCCGCGGTGCAGTCCCTCTTCGAGGCGGACTGGTCGTACGTGCCGTGGGCACTCGGCGCGGTCGCGATCGTCGCGGCGTGCATGCTCGTCGCACCGAAGATCCACCCCTCGCTCCCGGGCTCGCTCATCGGCATCGCGATCGTCGCGGTGCTCGCAGCCGTGCTGCCGACGCCCCTCGCGGTGATCGGCGTCCTGCCTTCGACCCTCCCCGCCCCCGCGCTGCCGTCGATCGACCTGGCGACGCTCGGCGGACTGGTCCCCGCCGCGCTCACGGTCGCCGCGCTGGCGGCGATCGAATCGCTCCTGTCGGCGCGCGTGGCGGCGTCGCTCGCCGACACGGGCCCGTACGACCCCGACCGCGAGCTCGTGGGCCAGGGGCTCGCCTCCGTGGCGTCCGGCCTGTTCGGCGGAATGCCCGCGACCGGCGCGATCGCCCGCACCGCCGTGAACGTGCGCTCGGGCGGGCGGACGCGCATCGCCTCGATCACCCACGCGATCGTGCTGCTGCTCATCGTGCTCGTGGCATCGGGCCCTGTCGGGATGATCCCGCTCGCGGCTCTCGCCGGCGTGCTCATGGTCACGGCGACGCGGATGGTGCACGCGGCTACCGTGCGCTCCATCCTGCGTTCGACCCGCGCCGACGCGCTGGCGTTCGTCATCACCGCGATCATCACAGTGTCCTTCGACCTCATCGTCGCCGTCGGCATCGGCGTGCTGTGCGCGGGCGTCTTCGCGATCCGCAACCTGTCGCGCGCGACCGGCGTGCGACGCGAGGAGCTGCCCGGCCCCGCGGAGCCTGGCGACGAGCGCATCGCGATCATCCGCTTCGACGGGCCGCTGTTCTTCGCGGCGTCGGACCGCGTCTTCGAGACGGTCATGCGGACGCGCGGCGTGTCGGTCGTGATCCTGCGGATGTCGCAGCTCGAGCTCGTCGACGCGAGCGGCGCACGCGTGCTCAGCGAGATCGTGCAGTCGCTCGAGCGGCGCGGCGTGACGGTGCTCATCAAGGGCGTGCAGCCGGGGCATGAGGAGCTCTTCCGCACCGTCGGCGTGCTCGGCTCGCTGCGCCACCACAAGCATCTGTTCGCCGACCTTCCGTCGGCGATCGAGCACGCACGCAGCCACATCGCGCGCGAGGCCGCGGGCAGCCGCTGACCCCGCGACGAGGCGACTCCGAAGGCACCCGAGGGGTGAGGGGCGGATGCCGTGCCTGACGTAGAGTGTCATGGTTGCCGTGCGCGCGAACGGCGTGGCACGGGCGCCCATCCCCTTCACCCCTGGGAGAGAACGCAGTGCCTGGAGAGAACCTCACCCGCGTCGAGGCGCAGCAGCGCCGCGCGATCGTCGACACCCACTCGTACGAGGTCACGCTCGACCTGACGCGTGGGGCGGAGGTCTTCGTATCCCGCACCGTCGTGCGGTTCGCCGCGACGGAAGGCGCTTCGACCTTCATCGACCTCATCGCCCGCGAGGTGCGCGAGATCACGCTGAACGGGCGGTCGATCGACCCCGCCGCCGCGTTCGCCGACTCGCGCATCGCGCTCGACGGCCTCGCGGCCGAGAACGAGCTCGTGGTCGACGCCGACTGCCTCTACACGAACACCGGCGAAGGCCTCCACCGCTTCGTCGACCCGGTCGACGGCGAGGTGTACCTCTACACGCAGTTCGAGGTCCCCGACTCCCGCCGCATGTTCGCGGTGTTCGAGCAGCCCGACCTCAAGGCGACGTTCCGGTTCACCGTCACCGCGCCCGAGCAGTGGAAGGTCGTGTCGAACTCCCCGACGCCCGAGCCGGAGCGGCACGGCGACGGCACCGCCACGTGGGCGTTCGAGCCGACCCCGCGCATCTCGTCGTACATCACCGCGCTCATCGCGGGCCCCTATGAGGCGACGTTCTCCGAGCTCACGAGCTCGTCGGGCCGCGTGATCCCGCTCGGCGTCTACGGCCGCAAGAGCCTGTGGCAGTATCTCGACGCCGACTACATCTTCGAGAAGACCCGCCAGGGCTTCGCGTACCTCGAGGACAAGTTCGACTACCCGTATCCGTTCGCGAAGTACGATCAGCTCTTCGTGCCCGAGTTCAACGCCGGCGCGATGGAGAACGCGGGCGCGGTCACCTTCACCGAGACCTACGTCTTCCGGTCGAAGGTGACGGATGCCGTCAAGGAGCGTCGCGTCGTCACGATCCTCCACGAGCTCGCGCACATGTGGTTCGGCGACCTCGTGACCATGAAGTGGTGGAACGACCTGTGGCTCAACGAATCGTTCGCCGAGTGGGCGTCGACGATCGCGACCGCCGAGGCGACAGAGTGGACCGAGGCGTGGACCACGTTCAACGCCATGGAGAAGACCTGGGCGTACCGTCAGGACCAGCTGCCGTCGACGCATCCGGTCGTCGCCGAGATCCGCGACCTCGAGGACGTGCAGGTCAACTTCGACGGCATCACGTACGCCAAGGGCGGGTCGGTGCTCAAGCAGCTCGCCGCGTGGGTGGGCATCGAGCAGTTCTTCGCCGGCGTCGCGGCGTACTTCAAGAAGCACGAGTGGTCGAACACCGAGCTGTCCGACCTCCTCGCGGAGCTCGAGGCCACGAGCGGCCGCGAGTTGTCGAGCTGGTCGAAGAAGTGGCTCGAGACCGCCGGCGTCAACACGCTGTCGCCCGAGATCAAGACCGACGTGGACGATGAGATCACGCGCTTCGCGATCGTGCAGACCGCCCCGGCGGACTACCCCACGATCCGTCCGCACCGCCTCGGCGTGGGCTTCTACGACCTGCAGGGCGACGCACTCGTGCGCACCCACCGTGTCGAGCTCGACGTCGACGGCGACCTCACCGAGGTTCCCGAGCTCAAGGGCCGCAAGCGTCCCGACCTCGTGCTGCTCAACGACGACGACCTCGCGTACGCGAAGATCCGTCTCGACGAGCGGTCCCTCCGCACCGCGATCGACCAGCTCGCGCGGATCAGCGACCCGCTCGCGCGCTCCCTCGTGTGGGGCGCCGCGTGGGACCAGACGCGCGACGCCGAGGCATCCGCGAGCGACTACATCGACCTCGTGCTGCGCAACATCGGCTCCGAGACCGAGTCGACGACCGTTCGCACGACCCTCGCCCAGCTTCAGCTCGCCGCCAACTCCTACGTGGCGCCCGAGAAGCGAACCGAGGCGCGCGTGAAGGTCGCCGACGGCCTGTGGGAGCTCGCGCAGGCGGCGGAGGCCGGCAGCGACAGCCAGCTTCAGTTCGTGACGGCGTTCGCGAGCGCCGCCGCAACCCCGGCCCAGTGGGAGACCGTGCGAAAGCTCCGCGCCGGCGAGACGACGCTACAGGGTCTCGAGATCGACACCGATCTCTCGTGGCAGCTGCTCGTGTCGCTCGCCGCGGGCGGCGTCGTGACCGCCGCCGACATCGATGAGGCGCTCGCCGCCGACAACACCGCGAAGGGCGGCGAGTTCGCCGCGCAGGCGAAGGCCGCGCTTCCCGGCGCCGAGGCGAAGAAGGCCGCGTGGTCGTCGCTCATCGACAAGGACGATCTGCCGAACACGATCGTGCGCTCGGCGACGCTCGGGTTCACCCACCCGGCGACGGTCGGCGACCTCACCGCGTTCGTCGAGCCGTACTTCGCGATGCTGCTGCCGGTGTGGGAGTCGCGCACGTACAAGATCGCCGAGTACCTCATCACGGGGCTCTACCCGGCGCCGCTCGCCAACGTCGAGCTACGCGACGCGACGCGGGCGTGGCTCGAGGCGAACGCCGACGCCGCCCCTGCGCTGCGCCGCCTCGTGCTCGAGAACCTCGCCGGTGTCGAGCGCGCCCTCTCGGTGCAGGACCGCGACGCGCAGTAACCACGCCGTGACGGATGCCCCGGCCCGCCGTGCGCGGAAGCCGGGGCATCCGCTTCTCTCAGACTCGCCTCGTTAAGATCGACGCAATGGACATCGCGCCCCTCGCAACGGCACCGCCCGCCCAGTGGTCCTGGGAGTGGTGGCTGCAGATCATCACCCAGACGGGGTGGAAGGTCATCGCGATCGCGGCGATCATCGTCGGCGCGTTCATCGCCTCGTGGCTGCTGAAGTTCGTCATCCGGCGCATCGTCAACCGCATCGTCTCGGGCGCCAAGAACAAGGCTCGTGTGGACGACACGCAGGCGCTCGAGCGCACCCCGCTCGCCGCGGTGCGCCTCGTGCAGCGCACGCGCACGCTGGGCTCGATCCTGCAGAACATCGTCAACGTCGCGATCGTCATCGTCGCGATCCTGATGATCATCAACGTGATCGACTCGTCGGTCCTCGGCTCTTTCGCGCTGCTGTCGGCCGCGATCGGCGCCGGGCTCGGCTTCGGCGCGCAGAACATCGTGAAAGATGTGCTCAACGGAATCTTCATCGTCGCCGAAGACCAGGTCGGCATCGGCGACGTCGTCGATCTCGGCCTCGCGACGGGCATCGTCGAGTACGTGAGCGTGCGCGTGACGCACGTGCGCGACGTCAACGGCACGCTCTGGTACGTGCGCAACGGCGAGATCACGCGCATCGGCAATATGTCGCAGGGCTGGTCGCGCGTCATCGTCGACCTCGCGGTGCCGGCCGACGCCGAGATCGAGACGGTCGAGGACGCCCTGCTGCAGGCCGCCAAGAACCTGCACAAAGACCCGAAGTGGCGCACGCGCATCCTCGAGCAGCCCGAAGTGTGGGGTCTCGAATCGGTGTCGGGCGACGCCCTCGTCATCCGCGTGGTCATGAAGACGCGCCCCAACGCGAAGGACGACGTCGCGCGCGAGCTGCGCATGCGCCTCAAGCGGGCCGTCGATGATCTCGGCCTCACGCTCCCGCAGTTGAGCACGGTCATGCCGACCGGCCTCGAGGGCGCGCAGCGCGTGCGGGGAGCCAACCCTCCGAAGACGAAGCCCAACCCCGTGCCGCCTGACGCAGGCAAGGCCGGCAGCGTGGTCTGGAAGCCGAAGAAGTCGAAGCAGCAGAAACAGGATCCGAGCGGGGGTGCGCAATGAGCGACGACACGGATGCCGCGCCCCTCACCTTCTACGAAGAGGTCGGCGGCCACGAGACGTTCGTCCGCCTCGTCGACACGTTCTATCGGGGCGTCGCCGACGACGAAGTGCTGCGACCGATGTATCCGGAGGAGGATCTGGGTCCCGCCGCCGAGCGGCTCACGATGTTCCTCGAGCAGTACTGGGGCGGTCCCACGACGTACAGCGAGCGACGCGGGCACCCGAGACTGCGGATGCGGCACGCCCCGTACCGCGTCAACCCCGAGGCCCGCGACCGGTGGCTCAAGCACATGCGGGATGCCGTCGACGAGCTGCGGCTTCCGCCGCTCCACGAGGAGACGCTGTGGGACTACCTGCAGCGCGCGGCGTTCGCGATGGTGAACACGTTCGAGCCGACGGGCATCGGCCCCGCGGCAGGCGGACGCGACGCCACGATCGTACCGGGACCGGACGCGGGGGCCGTGCCGAGGTCGTCCATCCCGGTGACCGCCGCCCGGGCATCCGGCGATGAGCGACGCGACGACTCAGCCGGGCCGCCCGACAGCGACTGATCTCCCCCGCACACCCACGCAGCACACGACAAAGGAGTCGCCACATGCCCGCATCCTCTCCGCACTCCGCGGACCTGCTCGTCATCGGCTGGGGCCTGGCCGGCCTCGTCGCCGCATCGGAGGCGGTCGCGGCCGGCAAGCGCGTCGTGATCGTCGACCAGGAGCCCCGCACGAACCTCGGCGGCCAGGCGTGGTGGTCGTTCGGAGGGCTGTTCTTCATCGACTCGCCCGAGCAGCGCAGATTCGGCATCAAGGACTCGCTCGAGCTCGCGCGTCAAGACTGGTTCGGCAATGCGGGCTTCGATCGCGAGGAAGACGCGTGGCCGCGCCGGTGGGCCGAGGCATACCTCCAGTTCGCGCACGGCGAGAAGCGCGCGTGGCTGCGGGAGAAGGGCGTCGGGTTCTTCCCTGTCGTCGGCTGGGCGGAGCGCGGCGGGTACACGGCCGCAGGACCCGGCAATTCGGTGCCGCGCTTCCACATCACGTGGGGCACCGGTCCGGGCCTCGTGGCGCCGTTCCAGGCCGCTGTGGAGGCGGCCGAGGCGGCCGGGCGGCTCACGATCCTCCCCCGGCATCGGGTGACCGCGCTCACGATGTCGAGCGGCGCGGTGACGGGTGCGACGGGCGACATCCTCGAGCCCTCGGGCGCCGCGCGTGGGGTTGCGACCTCGCGCGAGGCGGTCGGCTCGTTCGAGGTGACCGCCGGAGCGACGATCGTGGCTTCGGGCGGCATCGGCGGAAACCACGATCTCGTGCGCCAGTGGTGGCCGGAGAGACTCGGCCCCGCTCCGGCGACGATGGTGACGGGTGTGCCGGCATACGTCGACGGCTCGATGCAGATCGTCGCAGACGCCGCGGGCGCGCGACTCATCAATCGTGACCGGATGTGGCACTACGTCGAGGGGATCCAGAACTGGGACCCGGTGTGGCCGAACCACGGCATCCGGATTCTGCCCGGACCGTCGTCCGTATGGCTCGACGCCACGGGTCACCGTCTGCCCGTACCTCTCTTCCCGGGTTTCGACACGCTCGGAACCCTCGCGCACCTTCGCGCCACCGGGTACGACCACTCGTGGTTCGTGCTGTCGCAGAAGATCATCGAGAAGGAGTTCACGCTCTCGGGCAGCGAGCAGAACCCCGACCTCACGGGCAAGGACCTCCCGCTGCTCGTCAAGTCGCGACTCGGCAAGGGTGCGGCCGGTCCCGTGCAGGCGTTCATGGACAAGGGCGCCGACTTCGTCGTGCGCGACACGCTCGACGATCTCATTGCGGGCATGAAGGAGCTCCCGGGCGGCGACGTGCTCGACGCCGACCGCGTGCGCCTCGAACTCGAGGCGCGTGACCGCGAGATCGACAACGAGTTCACGAAGGACGCGCAGATCGCGATGCTGCGCTCCGCGCGCTCGTACCGGGGCGACCGCCTCGTTCGCACGGCAGTACCTCACCGGATCCTCGACCCGTCGAACGGTCCCCTCATCGCGGTGAAGCTCCATGTGCTCACGCGCAAGTCCCTCGGCGGAATCGAGACCGACCTGCAGGGCCGCGCGCTCGGCTCGGACGGACAGCCGGTCCCCGGCCTGTACGCGGCGGGCGAGGCATCCGGATTCGGCGGCGGCGGCGTGCACGGCTACCGCGCCCTCGAGGGGACGTTCGTGGGCGGCTGCCTCTTCTCCGGTCGCGTCGCAGGACGGGCGGCGGCGTCCGCGGTCTAGTCCGCGGGTCGGTCACGCCGACGGGCCGGTGCGCCTCACGTCGGTGAGTCCGACGCGCGCCGGCCCTCGCGCGAGTACGTGTCCGCGCGCCAGCGTGAGTCGGGTCCACGGGCCGGACGTGCGCACCGGCACGGTCTCCTCACCCGCAATGAACCCGAGTGCGAACGCGGCGAACGCGACGCCCCGCGGGAGCCCGTCGAGCGCGTCATCCGGAGCGCCCCAGACCGACGCGCGCACGGCGCGCACGGCGTCCTCACCCGCATCCGTCGGGACGGCGTGCGCGACGGCCGCGATCCCCCACTGTGCGCGTTCGGCGAGCACGGATGCCGCGACCCGCCCCACCTCGGTCCACCCCGAACGCGGCGGCGCGATTCCGGCCCATGCCGGAGATACCGCGGTGTCGGGAAGCAGGATCGCGCGATCGTCCTCGGGGTCGCGGCGGAGGGCTTCGGCGTCGACGACGAAGTCGCACTCGAGCTCGGGATCGACGGCGACCGCACGCATGCCGAGGATCGTCGGCGTGTGGTCGAGGAGACCGCGCGGCGCGAGTGGCGCCGACGTCATCGCGAGCACGCCGTTCCGCCCGGCGAGCCGGACCGCCCCGTCGCCGAGCCGGGTCGTGCGCCCGGCGAAGGTGAGGGCGTCGGCCGCAGCGTGTGCATCGGCGAACGGCAGTCGGGCGGGCATCCGCCTAAAATACCAAGGGCGACCGGCGAGTCGGCCGCGCAGACGGGAGGCTTCGTGACCGACGCGAATCAGCCGGTGCCCGAGGGCGTCACCCCCGACCCCGACCCTGTCGCGTCGATGCTCGACGTGCTCGCGCTGAGCGACTCCGAGGCGCGCACGACCGAAGACATCTTCACGGGCGTGTCGCATCGGATGCCTCTCGGCCGCGTGTACGGCGGCCAGGTGCTCGCGCAGGCGATCGTCGCGGCGGCGCGAACGGTTCCGTCGGACCGCATCGCGCACTCGATGCACGGATACTTCCTGCGACCGGGCGACGCGAACCAGGGCATCACCTTCGCGGTCGACCGCATCCATGACGGACGCTCCTTCTCGACCCGCCGCACGCAGGCGTTCCAGGATGGACTGCCGATCTTCTCGATGATCGCGTCGTTCGAGATCGAGACGCCGGGTCTCGAGCACCAGGCCCCGATGCCGACGGGTCTCCCCGAGCCGGAGGACCTTCCCGACATCGAGGATCACCTCACCGGACTGCATCCGATGTCGAAGCGGCTGTTCATGGACCGCCCCGCCGACCTTCGACACATCCCGTCGCCCGTGTACCTCACCGTCGAAGGCGAGCGCGCACCGCGGCAGGCGGTCTGGATGAAGGTCCGCCGCCCGATCCCCGACGACCCGACGATCCACCGCGCGGCGCTCGCGTACTTGAGCGACCTCACGATCCAGGAGTCGGTGCTGCGCGCGCACGGCATCTCGTGGGCGACACCCGGCCTCAAGGTCGCGAGCCTCGACCACGGCATGTGGTGGCACCGCGACGGGCGCGTCGACGAATGGATGCTCTACGTGCAGGAGTCGCCGAGCGCACGCGGCGGCCGCGGCCTGGCGACGGGCCGGATCTACACGCGCGACGGACGCCTGCTCGCGAGCGTCGCCCAGGAGATCATGATCCGCGTGCCGATGGAGGGCGAATCGCCCGCCTGATGCGGATGCGCCGCCCCGCGATGTGCGTCAGCGCCGGTGCGCGAACTCGATCGGCTCGCCGAGGAACGGCTCCCACGCCTCGCGCTCCTCAGGGCTGAGCCGCAGCGGCTTGCCGGTGGCTGCGTCGACTTTCACGACGACCGTCACCGCACGTGCGTACACCGTCTGACCACCGTCGGGATCTGCTGTCTCGATCGGGCTGCACACCTCGTAGCAGACCTCGATGCTCGAACCGCCGAGCTTGCCGAACCACATCTGGATGTCGAGCGGATGCCGCTGGTACGGCACGGGCGCGAGGTACTCGATCTCCTGCCGTGCGATGAGGGTGAGGACCCCGCTGTGCAGACCCGAGTCGAGCACGGCGGTCGTCGGGGCGGTCTCACCCGCGTCCGGCTGCCAGAACGCACGCACGCGGGCCTCTTCGAGGAGCTTGAGCATCGCCGTGTTGTTGACGTGGTTGAACGCGTCGAGGTCGCCCCAGCGAAGCGGGATGGGGATGTGCAGGCGCGTGCCCGAGCCGGCGGACGCACCGGCGGCTCGGGTGGACGACGGTTCAGTCACGAGTGAGCTTGCGGTAGGTGTAGCGGTGCGGCTTCGCGGCCTCGGGGCCGAGACGCGCGATCTTGTTCTCCTCGTACGCCTCGAAGTTGCCCTCGAACCAGTACCACTTGTCGGGCTCTTCGTCGGTGCCCTCCCACGCGAGGATGTGCGTCGCGATGCGGTCGAGGAACCACCGGTCGTGCGTGATGACCACCGCGCAGCCGGGGAACTCGAGAAGCGCGTTCTCGAGCGACTGGAGGGTCTCGACGTCGAGGTCGTTCGTCGGCTCGTCGAGCAGCAGGAGGTTGCCGCCCTCCTTGAGCGTGAGCGCGAGGTTGAGACGGTTGCGCTCACCGCCGGAGAGCACGCCGGCCTTCTTCTGCTGGTCCGGGCCCTTGAAGCCGAACTTCGAGACGTAGGCGCGCGACGGGATCTCAGTCTTGCCGACGGTGATGATGTCGAGCCCGTCCGACACGACCTCCCACAGCGTCTTCTCGGGGTCGATGTTCGAGCGCGTCTGATCGACGTAGCTGATCTTGACGGTCTCGCCGATCTTGAGCTCGCCGCCGTCGAGCGGCTCGAGCCCGACGATCGTCTTGAACAGCGTCGTCTTGCCGACGCCGTTCGGGCCGATGACGCCGACGATGCCGTTCGGCGGAAGGCTGAAGCTGAGGCCGTCGATGAGCGAGCGACCGTTGAACCCCTTCTTGAGGTTCTTCGCCTCGATGACGACGTTGCCCAGGCGCGGCCCCGGTGGGATCTGGATCTCTTCGAAGTCGAGCTTGCGGGTGCGCTCCGCCTCGGCGGCCATCTCCTCGTAGCGCGCCAGTCGCGCCTTCGACTTGGCCTGGCGGCCCTTCTGGTTCGACCGGACCCACTCCAGCTCGTCCGCGAGGCGCTTGGCGAGCTTGGCGTCCTTCTTGCCCTGGATCTCGAGGCGCTCGCGCTTCTTCTCGAGGTAGGTCGAGTAGTTGCCCTCGTAGCCGATGAGGCGGCCGCGGTCGACCTCCGCGATCCACTCCGCGACGTTGTCGAGGAAGTATCGGTCGTGCGTGATCGCGATGACGGCGCCGGGGTACTTCTGCAGGTGCTGCTCGAGCCACAGCACGCTCTCGGCGTCGAGGTGGTTCGTGGGCTCGTCGAGCAGCAGCAGGTCAGGCTTCTGCAGGAGGAGCTTCGTCAGCGCCACTCGACGCTTCTCACCACCGGAGAGCGGCCCGATCGGCGAGTCGCCCGGAGGGGTGCGCAGCGCATCCATCGCCTGCTCGAGCTGCGAGTCGAGGTCCCACGCGTCAGCGGCGTCGATCTCCTCCTGAAGCGTGCCCATCTCGGCGAGGAGCGAGTCGAAGTCCGCGTCGGGGTCGGCCATGAGGCCGGAGATCTCGTTGAACCTGTCGAGCTTCGCCTTGATCGCGATGCCGTCCTGGATGTTCTCGAGCACCGTCTTCGACTCGTCGAGCTCAGGCTCCTGCATGAGGATGCCCACCGAGTAGCCGGGCGTGAGCTTCGCCTCGCCGTTCGAGGGATGGTCGAGGCCGGCCATGATCTTCAGGATCGTCGACTTGCCGGCGCCGTTGGGGCCGACCATGCCGATCTTCGCCCCAGGCAGGAACGCCATCGTGACGTCGTCGAGGATCAGCTTGTCGCCGACCGCCTTTCGGGCGCGGACCATCTGGTAGATGTACTCAGCCACGGGTGTTTACACGCTCCTCTTGAGGGGTCTGTACGGGCGCCCGGACGGGACGCGGCTGCATCGTCTTGTCGATGCCAAGTGCGGGGGTGTCGAAGGGAGGTGGCGCATCTCGCGATCGACTCGGCTTCCTAGCCTACCCATCGGACAGCGGCGGAATGCCCGGCGCACCCGGCGAACGGGCGGTCGCGCCTACGAGCTCAGATGCCCGAAATGGTCAACGCGATCGCCGGAGCGCCCATTCCCCGCAGCCGACGCACACGCGCCGCACCGCACGCACGGATCACCAGTCGATCGGGCGGGTGTTGCCGATCAGGCATCCGCCCTCGGCGAGAGCCGGCATGACCACCGCGACCGGCTCGCCCGTCGCCGGGCCCACCTGGCCGATGAGGCACTCATCGCCCCACAACACCGAGAACTGGATGCTCTCGGCCGGGTCGCCGATCGTCGTGAGGTCGTTCGTCACCTGCATCGCCGACTTGTCGAAGCCCGCCGCGACGAGGGCGTCGATGTACGCACGCCCCGTTACCTGGTCGGCTGAGGCCCACACGGACTCGACGACGTGGGTGAACAACGGCAGGTTGTCTTCGGCGGTGCCGTCGGGCACGAGGACCGGCTCGGTCGATGTCGGCGTGGGCGTCGGCGACACGGCGGGTGTGCTCGGCGCGGCCGTCGACGGGGCCGGGTCGGGCGACGGCGGTGCACAGCCGCTCAGGACCGCGCCGAGCGAGAGCGCGAGCACAACCACGACGGGCCGGCGAATCCGCGCAGACGACGGGGTGCCGCCGACGGTGCGGGTGCGGATGACGAGCCGGCTGGACACCCGACGAGTCTATGACCGACACGTCGAGCAGCCGGGCAGGTCAGAAGGGAACATCGGCCTGGGTCGGCTCCTCCGGAGAGGAAGCCGGCTCACCGTCGGCGAGAATCGGGTCGCCGGGCACCGCCCACGCGTCGCGCCCGGGATCGGCCGAGGGTCCGGCGGCCTCGGGGGCGGCATCCGTCACCTCTCCGCCGGCGGCGTCGTCTTCCGGTGCCCACGCGTCCTCGACGTTGGATCGCGGTGACGCGGGAGCCTCGGGTCGCGCGAACCGGGAGGTGCCCCACCGGAGGTCGTGCCCCATCGCGTCGGCCTCGATGTCGACGTCGGTGCCGCTCTTGACGCCGTTGTCCCAGTCGCGCACCTTCAGCTTTCCGCTCACGAGCACGCGGTCGCCCTTCCTGAGCGATGCGATCCCGTTCTGGGCGAGCGCACGGAACGCCGACACGCGGTACCAGTTCGTGCCGTTGTCGACCCATGTGTTCGTCGCGCGGTCGTAGCGCCGCTGCCCGGCGGCGAGGCGGAAGCTCGTGATCGGAACTCCGGCAGAGCTGCGACGAAGCTCGGGCGGCGTGGCGACGACCCCGCTCACGGTGATGGTCTCGGACATGCTCTCTCCTCTCGACGACCGAGGACTCCCCTCGGCTGCGTCGGTGCCCGTGTGCCGACGGGCACCGACGTGCGAACAGCATGACGATCGCGAGCCCGCGCGAGCGACCGCGTCCGCCGCATCCGTGGATGCGGGAACCCTCACCTCATCTGGGGAGGAATGGAATCGCTGCGCGCCGTTCCGATGTCGGAGGTCGCACATATGTTCGACGCTGAGAGGAGACGACCATGACGACGACGATCCCCGCAGCTGCCACCACCACTCGCCGGCTTCCGGATCCGCTCCCCCGCGTCGCGCCGCCGATCGGGGTGCCCGGCATCCGGCTCGTGCCGGCGGGCTCCTCCCTGTGGCGTGTGCTCGACCGTTCCGGCCGCGCCATCGGGCACCTTCAGGCGGTCCTCAAGACGGAGGGCGTCGCGTGGCGCGCGCGGCGCTTCCATCGGCTGACCCGCGATCTGCGTGACCTCGGCGACTTCTGGTCGCCCGACGACGCGGTGGACTGCCTGCGGTTCGCGCGGTGACGCGGATGGCGGTCACACCACGGCGTCGAGCGCTTGCGTATACGCGACCGGTGCGCTCTCGCGCACGTGCGCCCATCCCTCCGCAAGGATCCCGACGGCACGATCGATCTCGTCGGGTGGTCCGGTGAAAGGCACGCGCAGATGACGGTCGTGGCCGCCATCGACCGAGAACCGGGGTCCGGCCGACAACAGAAGGCCGCGCGAGCGCACGTCCATGACGAGCGCCGCGCTGAGCGGCGCGCCCATCTCCACCCACAGCGACACTCCGCCGTTCACGTCGGGCACGCGCCACTCGGGCAGCTCGCGCGCGAGTGCCGCCACCGCCGCATCGCGCCCCGCACGCAACAGATCGGAACGCTGCGCCACGATCTCGGAGAACCTCCGGAGCAGTTCGGTCGCGACCGCCTGCTCGAACTCCGGCGTGCCGAGGTCATGGGCGGGCCGCGCGGCGACGAGGCGGCGCACGAAGTCCCCGTCGGCACGAACCCAGCCGACTCGAAGGCCGCCCCACACCGTCTTTCCGAGCGACCCGATGCGCACGATCGACTCTTCGTCCGCGGCGGCGAACACGTGCATGAACGAGTCATCGCGCTTGTCGGGATCGATCGCGAGGTCGGCCGTCGTCTCATCCAGGACGAGCACGCTGCCCGCGCGCTCCGCCGAGTCCCGGATCACCTCCGCCTCACGCACCGACATCGAGCGACCCGTCGGGTTCTGGAACGCGGGCATGAGGTACGCGGCGATGGGCAGCGTGCGTGCGAACGCCTGCTCGGCGCGCTCCAGGTCCCAACCCTCATCCGTCGTCACAGGCACCCCGACGAGGCGCGACCCGGTGCGGCGGAAGGCGTCGGCCGCGTGCGGGTAGGTGGGCGTCTCGATCACGAGGCGATCGCCCCGCGCGAGCAGGACGGACGCGACGAGGTGGATGGCGCTCTGTGCGCCCGTCGTGACGAGGATCTGCCCGGGAGTCGTGGGCAGCCCGCGCTCGGTGTAGTGGTCCGCGATGGCCTCGCGCAGCTCCCCGCGCCCGAAGACGTCATAGCCCACTCTCGAGACGAGCGCCGCCGAAGACCCGGCCACCTCCGCCATGACCCCGGCCAGCCCCGGCCATGCCTGCGGGCTCGCCTGCTGCAGATCGAGCATGCCGTCACCGGCACCCGCGCGGCCGGGGTCATGCCGCCGCAGCGGAAGGGTCACGCTGCCCGAGCCGCGCACGCTCGCGATGTGACCTGTGTCACGCAGACTGCGGTAGGCGGCGGTCACGGTGCTGCGGCTCACCCGCAGGGCCGCGGCGAGTTCGCGTTCCGCCGGCAGGGCGGTGCGCGGCGCGAGTCGGTTGTCGAGACAGAGAAGACGGATGCCGTCGGCCAACGCCTCATACGCGGGCTCGCGCGTGCGCCACCCGCCCAGGGCGGCCGTCAGAGCGCGAGCGGATACTCGGGAGTCCACGGAGGCCAGATTATCCGAATTGGCATGTTCTCGACATGCCAATCCTGAGATTGGATAGCCGGGTGACAAGACGCGTGATCCAACTCCTCGTCGGTCTGTTCCTCTACGGCGCGGGCTGTGCCCTCGCGATCCAGGCGGGGCTCGGCGTCGATCCGTGGACGGTCTTCGCTCAGGGTCTGTCGATCCACACGGGCATCGGCATCGGCTGGGTGACCAACATCCTCGGCTTGCTCATCCTTCTGCTGTGGATCCCGCTTCGCCAGAAGCCGGGCATCGGGACGATCCTGAACATCCTCCTCGTCGGCACGAGCATGCAGGCGACGCTCGCGGTCATCCCGCCCATCTCGGGCTTCTTCGCCCAGCTCGCCGCGCTCCTCGGCGGAGTCGTCATCGTGGCGATCGCGTCAGGACTCTATATCGGCGCCGGATTCGGCCCGGGCCCTCGCGACGGGCTCATGACCGGCATGAACTCACGGCTGGGCTGGCCGATCTGGGTGTGCCGTGCGATCGTCGAGCTCACCGTGCTCGTGGCCGGCTGGCTGCTCGGCGGCACCGTGGGCATCGGCACGGTGCTCTACGCCCTGCTGATCGGGCCGCTCGTACACCTCGCGCTCCCGCTTCTCGATGCGCGGCCCGGGCGTCGAGCACGCGCGCATCGAGCACGCGCGCACCGCACACGGCGTGCGGCCGCCCTCGCGGGCGACCGCACGTGAGTGCTGCGTCTCAGTGCTCGCGGAACTCCGGCCACGCGCTGCCAGGGGTCATCCGGGCGTGGAGCGCGTTCTTGGCGACCTCCATCGAAGGATAGGTTCCTGCGGCCGAATCGGCGCCCGCCATCGTGACGGTGTAGCCGTTCTCGTCCTTCTTGATGCTGCCGACGACTCCGGATTCGCCGTAGGCGACCCAGAGCGCGCGAGGTGTTTCGGTCGTGCTCATGCGAACTCCTTCCGACAACTCCGACGCTACGCTGGCGCCCCGCACGGCGGAAGGGGCGCGCCGCGCTTCGATCCCGCACCGCCGGGACCGGTAGCCTGGAGGTGACCCCCTGTAGCTCAGTGGATAGAGCAGCGGCCTTCTAATCCGCCGGTCGGGCGTTCGAATCGCCCCGGGGGGACCACTGGCGAAGCATCCGGCTCGGAGCGTCATCCCGGCGCCCTCCGGAGGCCGCGTCCCCCGTCCTCACTAGGATGGTCCGCATGGTGGGGGCTTCCGACAACGATCGGCTCGTGTGGATCGACTGCGAGATGACCGGCCTCGATCTCGAAGTCGACGAACTCGTCGAGATCGCGATCGTGGTCACGGACTTCGACCTGCGCCCGCTCGATCCCGGTTTCCAGATCGTCATCAAGCCCGACGACACGGCTCTGGCGAACATGAATGAGTTCGTCACCCAGATGCACACCGCGTCCGGGCTGATGGCCGAGATCCCCCACGGCGTGAGCGTCGCCGAGGCGGAGTTCGAGGCGCTCGAGTACATCCAGCGCTTCGTCCCCCAGCAGGGCAAGGCACCCCTTGCGGGCAACACGATCGGCACCGACCGCATGTTCCTCGCGAAGTACATGCCCCGCATCGACCGTTGGCTGCACTACCGCAACGTCGACGTCTCGAGCATCAAGGAGCTCTCTCGCCGCTGGTACCCGCGGGCGTACATCCACGCGCCGGCGAAGGACGGGGGCCACCGCGCGCTCGCCGACATCCGCGAGTCGATCCGCGAGCTGGCCTACTACCGACAGGCGGTGTTCGTGCCCGAACCGGGCCCCACGAGCGACGGCGCACGGGCGGCTGCGGCATCCGTCGTGTCATCGTATGCCTCGGGAATATGACAGAATTGTCTGGTTGCCCGCTCGCGCGGGAGACATGGTGGGTATAGCTCAGTTGGTAGAGCACCTGGTTGTGGTCCAGGGGGTCGCGGGTTCAAGTCCCGTTACTCACCCCAAGGAGGGGCCGTTCCACCTCACGGGCGGTTCTGCATGATCGAGATGGACGCCGAAGCGTTCGAGCGACTCGTCGTCGACGAACTCGACCGACTCCCCGACGACATGGTCGAGGGGCTCGACAACGTCGTGTTCGTGGTCGAGGACCGGCCCGAAGACGGCAGCCTCGAGCTGTTCGGACTGTACGACGGGCTGGCGCTGACCGAGCGCGGCCGGTACGGCCTCGGCGAGTTGCCCGACCGCATCATCGTGTACCGCGAGCCGCACCTGCACGCGTGCGAAGACGAGGACGAGCTGCGCGACGAGATCCACACGACCCTCGTCCATGAGATCGCGCACTTCTACGGCATCAACGACGACAGACTGCACGAATTGGGGTGGGCGTGATGGCTTCGTCGACTCTCTCACTGCCCGATCTCGATCGCGACCTCGACCTCGACATCGCGTCGACGCCCGATCGTCCCTGGCAGACGGTCGTGTGGAACGACCCCGTGAACCTCATGAGCTACGTCGTGCATGTGTTCCAGGAGTACTTCGGGTTCTCGCGTGCGAAGGCCGAACGGCTCATGCTGGCGGTGCATCACGAGGGCCACGCGGTGGTAGCCGAGGGCCCGCGCGAGCAGATGGAGCTGCACGCGCAGGCGATGCACGACTACGGCCTGTGGGCCACGATCAGAAAGGCCCCGGGATGACGTCCGATCGCACCGTGGTCCTCGAGCTCACGCGCCTCGAGGCCCTGCACCTCGCAGGACTCGTGAGGCAGTTCGACGAGCTGCTCGACTCGACCGAGCGGGCTGCCGACGACCCCGCCGTCGCGCGCCTGGTTCCCGACGCATACGACGAAGATCCGGATGCCGCGCGCGAGTTCCGCGCCGTCACCGAGAGCGACCTCCTCTCGCGTCGCCGCAGCGACGCCGCCGCCGTCATCGAGTCGCTGCGTCCCGCGATCGACGACCCGCACCCGCTCGAGGACGGTGACGAGAGCGACCTCGTCGACGAGGCCGGCGACCTCACCGACACCGTCACGATCGCGCTCGACCCCGAGGCGGTCGACGCGTGGCTGCGTGCGCTCGCCGCGATCCGGCTCGTGCTCGCGTCGCGACTGGGCATCCAGTCGGAGGACGACCACGACGACGAGGACCCGCGGTTCGGCGTGTACGACTGGCTCGGCTACCGCCTCGACGGACTCGTCCGCGCCGTGTCGGGCGACTGACGCGCGAGGCTCCGCCGACCCGCCTCCCGACCGACCTGCTACGGGATCGCGAAGACGTGGGTCGCGTGTCGGTTCGGCTCGTCGCGCGTGACGTGGACGTCCTCCTGGCGCGCCCACCGCTCCCAGTGCGGCCGGTACGCGTCGCCGTCTCGCGCGAGTGCCCGCTCGCGGCGCGACACAGCGGGCGACTCGAGCCACACCCGGATGTCGGCGAGCCGAGCCGTCTCGGCGTTCAGCAGCCCGACCCCCTCGACGATGAGCGGAAGCGACGGGTCGACGGCGTGCGCTTCGGCCCAGGACTCGTCGTTCCAGTCCCACCGCTGCCACACGCCGACCATCCCGCGCGCGTGCGGTATGAGCACCAGGTCGATGGCTGTGCGCACGCCTGCGTCGAGTCCGTCCCAACCGGGGTATACGGAGTCGAGGGCCATCGACTGCACCCGCCCGCGCAGAGGCCAGCGCCGCACGAGCGTTCCCGCGAGGCTCGTCTTCCCCGCCCCGCTCCGCCCGTCGATGAGGACGACGGGATTCGCTGCGGCGAGCGAGACGATCGCGTCGAGCACGGCTGCCGCGGCCGCGTCGAGCGCGGCGGCGACAGGATCCGGCCTACTTCTTGAGGAAGCGGATGACACGGCTGAGCGCGCGTCCGGCGACCCACATGAACGGGATCGCGACCGCCAGAAGCGAGACGAGGTTCGGCTCGAAGCGCAGGTCGTCGCCCTTGCGGATGTAGGCGCCCACGGGGATCGCCCAGCCACCGCCGCCGCCTCCTCCGTTGCCGGCTTCGTCGGATCCGCCGCCGAAGCCCGACCACGTCAACGCGACGGGGATCATGCGGACGCCGTCGACCTCCACTTCCTCGCCGTAGGCGCTCTTCACGCCGAACGACGCGGACTGCTTGCCGAGCTCGAGTGCGATGTTGGGCATGACCCCACGGTACCGGTCGCGGGTGGTCCGTGACGAGGGGGCGAGCCCGTCGAACCCACCCCCGCCGGTCACTCGACCTCGAGGCTTCCCGGATTGTGGTGGGACGGCAGTCCCGCACCGCCGCGCGCACGCCGGAGAAGGTTCGCTCGCGTGATCACCCCGCGCCCGAACTTCTCCGTCGCGCCGTCGAGGGCGCCCTCGACGCGGCGCCAATCCTCGTCGTCGTCCCAGAGCCCGAGGGCCGTCGATCCCGCGTGCCGTAGCTTCTCGGCGCGCACTCCCACAAGACGGATCGCCATGACCCGATCGACGGCGTCGAACAGTTCGAGAGCGGCATCGCCGATGCGCTGGCTGACCGACGTCGGCTCGGACAGCGTGTGCGAGCGGGTGATCGTCGTGAAGTCGGCGAACCGCACCTTGATCGAGATGGTCGACGCCTCCCAGCCGTTGCTGCGCAGGCGCCGCCCGACGCGATCCGAGAGGCGCCGCAGCTCGCTCTTCAGCACGGCGGTGTCGCTGATGTCGGTGTGGAAGGTCTCCTCATGCCCGACGCTCTTCTCGACACGCTCGGTCTCGACGCCGCGCGGGTCGATCCCCCGCGCGAGGTGCCAGACCCGATCCGCCATCGCGTGACCGAGCGCTCGCTCGAGCACCGGCATGGGGCTGTCGAGCACGTCGGCGACCGTGTGGATGCCGCGGTTCGCGAGGGCCTCGCCCGCCTTCGGTCCGATTCCCCACAGCGCGCGCACCGGCTGCCCGCGCAGGAACTCCTGTGTGTCGGCCTCCGCCACGATGAGCAGCCCGTCGGGCTTCGCGAGCGTCGACGCCATCTTCGCGACGTGTTTGGTCGCGGCCACGCCGACCGAGCACGTGAGCCCCGTCTCTTCGCGCACCCGTGAGCGCACCGTGCGCGCGATCCGTCCGGGGCTCCCCCACAGCCGTCGCGCACCGCGCACGTCGAGGAACGCCTCGTCGATCGACAGCGGCTCGACGAGGGGCGTGAAGTCACGGAAGATCCGCATCACCTTCTCCGACTCCTCGAGGAACCGATCGAAAGCCGGATGCACCACGACCGCCGTCGGGCACAGCGTCAGCGCTTGGCGCACCGGCATCGCCGAGCGGACGCCGTAGCGCCTCGCCTCATACGACGCGCTCGACACGACGCCGCGCCCCTCAGACGCGCCGACGATGATCGGCTTTCCCGCGAGCGACGGGTCGTCGAGGACCGCGACGGCCGCGTAGAACGCGTCCATGTCGACGTGGAGGATGCCCGTGCCGGTGTCGTCCGCATCGTCCGGCGAGACGACACGACCGCTTCCATCGCCGCGTCCCATGGTTCGATTGTCGGCGTCGCCGCCGACATGTGCGCGCTACTGCGCGGCACGCTCCAGGATCAGCTCGCGGACGCGCGCGGCATCCGCCTGACCCTTCATCGCCTTCATGACCGCGCCGATGATCGCCCCGGCCGCCTGCACCTTGCCGTCGCGGATCTTCTCGAGAACGTCGGGCTGCGACGCGAGCGCATCGTCGATCGCGGCGAGAAGCGCCGTGTCGTCGGAGACGACCGCCAGTCCACGCGCGTCGACCACCTGCTGCGGCGACCCCTCTCCGGCGATGACCCCTTCGAGCACCTGGCGCGCGAGCTTGTCGGTGAGCGTTCCCGCGTCGACGAGGCCCTGCAGCTCCGCCACGTGGATCGGCGTCACCAGCTCGGCCGGCTCGCGGCCCTGCGCGTTCGCGATGCGGGTGATCTCACCCGTCCACCACTTGCGCGCCGACGCCGGCGCAGCGCCCGCCGCGATCGTCGCCTCGACCTCGGCCAGGAGGCCGCCGTTGACGACGTCCTGGAACTCGAGGTCGGTGAAGCCCCACTCCGCCTTGAGGCGGCGACGGTGCGCCGCGGGCGGTTCGGGCAGAGCCGCGCGCAGCTGTTCGATCAGCTCCTCGGAGGGCTCGACCGGCAGCAGGTCGGGCTCCGGGAAGTAGCGGTAGTCGTCGGCATCCGACTTCGGGCGACCCGGCGACGTGGTGCCGGTGTCTTCGTGCCAGTGCCGCGTCTCCTGTGTGATCGTGCCGCCTGCCGCGAGGATCGCCGCCTGGCGCTGGATCTCGTACCGCACGGCGCGCTCGACGGAGCGCATCGAGTTCACGTTCTTCGTCTCGGTGCGGATGCCGAGCTTCTCCTGTCCGCGCGGTCGCAGGGACACGTTCGCATCGCAGCGCAGGTTGCCGCGCTCCATGCGCGCCTCGGAGATGCCGAGGGCGATGACGATGTCGCGGATCGTCTGCACGTACGCCTTCGCGATCTCGGGTGCGCGGTGCTCGGCGCCGAAGATCGGCTTGGTGACGATCTCGACGAGCGGGACGCCCGCACGGTTGTAGTCGACGAGCGAGTACTCGGCGCCGTGGATGCGGCCGGTCGCTCCGCCCATGTGCGTGAGCTTTCCGGCGTCCTCCTCCATGTGGGCGCGCTCGATCGGGATCGCGACGATCGTGCCGTCGGACAGCTCGACGTCGACCTGCCCGTCGAACGCGATCGGCTCGTCGTACTGCGAGATCTGGTAGTTCTTGCCGAGGTCGGGGTAGAAGTAGTTCTTCCGCGCGAAGCGGCTCGAGGGCGCGATGGAGCAGCCGAGCGCGAGGCCCAGGCTGATCGAGTAACGCACCGCCGTCTCGTTCACGACCGGGAGCGACCCCGGCAGACCCATGTCGACCGGCGCCACGAGCGTGTTGGGCTCGGCTCCGTGGTTCGCCGAGTTCGCGGGGTTCGCCGCCCGCGAGAACATCTTCGTCTGAGTGTTGAGCTCGACGTGCACCTCGAATCCGAGCACCGGCTCGAAGAGCTCGAGCGCCTCGTCGAAGTCCATCAGCTTGTCCTTGGCCATCAGCGGGTTCCCCCCGTCGATCCGTGAGCCTGTCGAAGTGCCGGCGCCCGGTCGAGCAGCGGTCCGCCCCACGAGTCGACGAGCAGCGCCTCGAGCGCGGCTCCCACGCGGTAAAGACGAGCGTCCTCGCGGGCGGGAGCGAGGAACTGGATGCCGACGGGCAGACCATCCTCGGGAGCGAGGCCCGATGGGATCGAGATGCCGGGCACGCCCGCGAGGTTCGCGGGGATCGTCGTCACGTCGTTGAGGTACATCTGCATGGGGTCGTCGATCTTCTCGCCGAGCTTGAACGCCGTGGTCGGCGCCGACGGCGTCGCGATGACGTCGACCTGCGCGAAGGCCTCGTCGAAGTCGCGCTGGATGAGCGTGCGCACTTTCTGGGCCGAGCCGTAGTACGCGTCGTAATAGCCCGCTGACAGCGCGTACGTGCCGAGGATCACGCGGCGCTTGACCTCGTCGCCGAAGCCCGCCTCGCGGGTCGCGGCCATCACGTCCTCGACGGTGCCGCCCGGGACGTCGACCCGCAGGCCGAAGCGCACCGAGTCGAACTTCGCGAGGTTGCTCGACGCCTCGGCGGGGAGGATCAGGTAGTACGCGGCGACGCCGTACTCGAAGTGGGGCGCGCTCACCTCGACGATCTCGGCGCCCTGAGCCTCCATCGCGGCGATCGCCGCACGGAACGACTCCGACACACCCGGCTGGAACCCGCTGTCGGGCAGCTCGCGGATGACGCCGACCTTGAGCCCCTTGAGCACGTCGCCGGTCGCTCCCTCGCGCGCAGCAGCCGCGAACGACGGCCACTCGTCGGTGAGCGAGGTGGCATCGTGCGGGTCGTGTCCGCCGATGACGTCGTGCAGCAGCCCCGCGTCGAGAACCGTGCGCGTCACGGGGCCCACCTGGTCGAGCGACGACGCGAGGGCGATCGCCCCGTAGCGGCTCACGCCGCCGTACGTCGGCTTCATGCCGACCGTGCCGGTGACGTGCGCGGGCTGGCGGATCGAGCCGCCGGTGTCGGATCCGAGCGCGAGCGGCGCCTCGAACGCGGCGACGGCCGCAGCCGAACCGCCGCCCGATCCGCCCGGGATGCGCTCGAGGTCCCACGGGTTGCGCGTCGGACCGTACGCGGAGTGCTCGGTCGACGAGCCCATCGCGAACTCGTCCATGTTCGTCTTGCCGAGCGGCACGAGGCCGGCGGCGCGAGAACGCGCCACGACCGTCGCGTCGTACGGCGACATGAAGCCCTCGAGGATCTTCGATCCGCTCGTGGAGGGCATGTCGGTGGTCACGAGCACGTCCTTGATCGCGAGCGGCACCCCTGCGACGGGACCGAGCTGCTCGCCCGCCGCGCGACGGCGGTCGATGTCGGCCGCGACGTCGAGCGCGTGGTCGCTCACGTGCAGGAAGGCGTGGACGTCGCCGTCGACGGCGGCGATGCGGTCGAGGTGCGCCTGCGTGGCCTCGACGCTGGAGACCTCGCGTGAGGCGAGCTTGTCGGCGAGGGCGGCGGCGCTCAGCTTCGTGAGATCGGTCACGACTCCCCCTACTGCTCTTCGCCGAGGATCGCGGTCACGCGGAACCGGCCGTCCGCGGCATCCGGCGCGTTCTGCAGCACCTGCTCGGGCGTGAGCATGTCTCCCACCTCATCGGGACGGAAGACGTTGCTCATGGCGATCGGGTGGCTCGTCGCCGGGACGTCGGGCGTTGCGACCTGGGAGACCTTGGCGATGTTGTCGACGATGACGTCGAGCTGACCGGTGAGGCGCTCGACCTCCGCGTCGCTCAGCTGGATCCGGGCGAGCACACCGAGATGGCGCACGAGATCGGGGGTGATTTCAGACACCAGCCCATTCTAGGTTGCCCTCCGGTGCCGCTTTGAGCGCGGGCGTAGTCTGGCCGCGTGACGACGTACGACCCTCCCCGCCCTTGGATCGCGAGCTACGCCGAGGGCGTGCCCGAGGATCTCGAACCGGTCACCGGCTCGTTGATCGACATCGTCGAGGCCTCGGCACGGGAATATCCGGATGCCCCGGCCCTCCAGTTCTTCGGGCGCACGATGTCGTACCGCGAGCTGCAGCAGCAGATCGGTCGAGTCGCGTCGGCGCTGCGCGATCGCGGAGTGGGCCCCGGCGACCCGGTCGCGATCGTGCTGCCGAACTGCCCGCAGCACATCGTCGCGTTCTACGCGGTGCTGCGCGTCGGCGGTGTCGTCATCGAGCACAACCCGCTCTACACGCAGCGCGAGCTGCGCAAGCAGTTCGAGGACCACGGGGCGAAGCACGTCATCGCGTGGAGCAAGGTCGTTCCGACGATCCAGGACTTTCCGGACGATCTGCGCGTGCACGAGCTCATCTCGGTCAACATCACGAAGGCGATGCCGCTCGGCACGCGCCTCGCCCTGAAGCTCCCGATCGCGAAGGCCCGCGAGGCCCGAGCCTCACTGCACGAGCCCGTGCGCGGCGTCACGCCGTGGGAGGAGCTGGTCAGGGCCGACCCGATCCCGGCGAGCGCGCCCCGCCCCGAGACCGACGACGTCGCGATCATCCAGTACACGAGCGGCACGACGGGCACCCCGAAGGGCGCCGTGCTCACGCATCGCAACCTCCTGTCGAACGCCGCGCAGGCGCGCGCGTGGGTCCCGTCGATCAAGCGCGGACACGGATGCGTCGTCTACGCCGTCCTGCCGATGTTCCACGCCTATGGGCTGACGCTGTGCCTCGCGTTCGCGATGTCGATGGGCGCCCGGCTCGTGCTCTTCCCACGCTTCGACCCCGACATGGTGCTCGAGGTGACGAAGAAGCATCCGGCGACCTTCCTCCCCCTCGTGCCGCCGATCGCCGCACGGCTGCTCCAGGCCGCGAAAGACAAGGGCGTGTCGCTCGCCGGCACCGAGATCGCCATCTCAGGCGCGATGGCGCTCCCCCACGACCTGGTCGTGCCGTTCGAGGAGGCGACGGGCGGATACCTCGTCGAGGGCTACGGGCTCTCGGAGTGCTCGCCCGTGCTCATGGCGAACCCCGTCGCACCCCACCGGGTGCCCGGCACCGTGGGGCTTCCCCTGCCGGGAACGGAGTGCCGTGTCGTCGACCCCGACGACCCGACGCGCGACGTCGCCCCGGGTGAGCGCGGCGAACTCGTCGTGCGCGGGCCACAGGTCTTCCAGGGCTACTACGGCAAGCCCGAGGAGACGGAGAACGTGTTCGTGGACGGGTGGTTCCGCACGGGCGACATCGTGACGATCGACGAAGCCGGCTTCGTGCGGATCGTCGACCGCATCAAGGAGCTCATCATCACGGGCGGCTTCAACGTCGCCCCGACCGAGGTCGAGGCAGCCCTGCGGCAGCACCCCGACATCGAGGATGCGGCCGTCGTGGGTCTGCCGAGTGAGAAGTCCGGCGAAGAGGTCGTGGCGGCGGTCGTGTGCTCCCCCGACGTGGACGAGCTCGACGTCGAAGCCGTACGCGACTTCGCCCGCGGAATCCTCACGCCGTACAAGGTGCCGCGGCGCATCTTCGTCGTGGACGAGCTGCCGAAGTCCCTTATCGGCAAGGTGCTCCGCCGTCAGGTGCGCGAGTCGCTGCTGCAGCTCAACAGCGGCGGTTGACCGCCAATCCCCGAATCGTGCCGACGTGCTCCTGCGTATGGCCGGCGAGGATGAGCACACCCTTCTCCTTGAGATGGCACAGGTAGTCGACGTGCGCGCTCGCGAGTGCCGACCCTTCGGGCGTCGGCGCACCCGGCATGTCAGGACGCGCCGGCACGACGCGGTACAGCCACTGCATCCGTGAGTCACCCCGCGTCGGGCGCGAGTGCATCGAGTGCCGCCGGCCCCTGCTCGACGAGGATCTTGAATTGCGCCGCATCGATGATGCGCACCCCGAGCTCTTCAGCCTTCGCGAGCTTGGAGCCTGCGCCGGGGCCCGCGGCGACGAAGTCCGTCTTCTTCGAGACGCTCGACGCGGCCTTTCCGCCCGCGGCGATGATCGCCTCCTGTGCGCCTTCGCGCGTGTAGCCCTCGAGGCTGCCCGTCGCGACGACGGTGATGCCTTCGAGCACACCGCCCGCGGCGACCGCGCCACCGGGCCCGGGATGGCCCGGGGTCGCGAGCTGCGCCCCCGCGGCCGCCCATTTCTCGATGATCTCGAGGTGCCAGTCCACTTCGAACCAGTCGCGCACCGAGTCGGCGATGATCCCGCCGACGCCCTCCACGGCCGCGAGCTCGTCGCGCGTCGCCGCGCGAATGGCGTCGACCGATCCGAACCACTGCGCGAGCGCTCGCGCGGCGACGGGCCCGACGTGGCGGATGTTGAGCGCGACGAGGAAGCGCCACAGCTCCTTCGTCTTCGCCTTCTCGAGCTGATCGAGCAGCGTGAGCGCCTGCGCTGACGGCTGCGGACCGGTGAGCCCCGCCTTCTTCTCGGCCGGCGATGGGTTGCGGCGGAACGGCGCGCGCCGCACGGGCTCGCCCGTCTTCTCGTCGACCTTGATCTCGCCCGTCTCGGAGTCGCGCACGACGACCTCGATCGGCACAAGCTCGTCGACGGTCAGCTCGAACAGCCGCGCCTCGGTCTCGAGCGGCGGCACGTCGGGCACGGAAGGCTGGGTGAGCGCGGCCGCCGTCACCTCGCCGAGCGCTTCGATGTCGAGGGCGGAGCGCGAGCCGATGTGCTCGACGCGGCCACGCACCTGCGCGGGGCACGACCGCGTGTTGGGGCACCTCAGGTCGACGTCGCCCTCCTTGGCCGGCGCGAGCTTGTACCCGCACTCGGGGCAGTTCTCGGGCATGACGAACTCGCGTTCGGTGCCGTCGCGCAGTTCGACCACGGGACCCAGGATCTCGGGGATGACGTCGCCCGCCTTGCGCAGCACGACGGTGTCGCCGATGAGCACGCCCTTCACGCGCACGACGTCCTGGTTGTGGAGCGTCGCCTGACGCACGACGCTGCCCGACACGCGCGCCGGCGCCATCACGGCGAACGGCGTGGCTCGGCCGGTGCGACCCACCGACACGACGATGTCGAGCAGCTTCGTGTTCACCTGCTCGGGCGGGTACTTGTAGGCGATCGCCCACCGAGGCGCGCGGCTCGTCGCGCCGAGCTCGTCGTGCAGCGCGAGCTCGTCGACCTTCACGACGATTCCGTCGATCTCGTGCTCGACGTCGTGGCGGTGCTGCCCGTAGTGCTCGACGAACTCGATGACGCCGTCGATCGTGTCGGTCGTGCGGTAGTACGGGCTCGTCGGGAGGCCCCATTCGGCGAGGAGCCCGTAGATCTCGCTCTGCGACGCGACGGGTGGGTTCGGCCACGCACCGATGCCGTGCACGAACAGCCGCAGCGATGCCAGGCGCGCCTCACCCGCCTCGAGCTCGAGGCCGTCCTTCTTGTCGAGTTGCTGGCGCAGGCCGCCGCTCGCCGCGTTGCGGGGGTTCGCGAACGCCGGGAAGCGCCGGTCGGCCGAGCGGCGCGCCCGCTCTTCGTCGGTGCCCCGCTTGACGGCATCCGCGATGACGCGTTCGCGCAGGTCGGCCTGCAGCGCGTTGAGCTTCTCGAACTCCGCGACCGGGATGAACACCTCGCCGCGCACCTCGACGAGCGGCGGATGCCCCGTGCCCGAGAGCCGCTTCGGGATGCCGTGCACGCGCAGCGCGTTGACGGTGACGTCTTCGCCGACGCGCCCGTCGCCGCGCGTCGCGGCGGAGGTGAGCACGCCGTTCTCGTAGCGGAGGCTGATCGCGAGTCCGTCGATCTTCAGCTCGGTGAGCCACCGCACCGTCCGGCCGGCACCGTTCTGCGCCTTGCGGCACCACTCGCGCAGTTCATCCTCGCTGAAGACGTTGTCGAGGCTGAGCATGCGCTCGGCGTGCTCGACCGGCGCGAACATCGAGCTCTCCGCGGCGCCGACGGTCTGCGTCGGCGAGTCCTGACCCTGGAGCTCGGGGTACAGGCGTTCGAGCTCTTCGAGGCGGTGCATCCAGCCGTCGTAGGTCGCGTCGTCGACGATGACGGTGTCTTCGCCGTAGTACGCGTCGCGCGCCGCGATGATGCGGTCGGTCAGCGACTGCGCCTCTGCACGGGCCTCTTCGAGCGTCAGTTCAGGCAGTTCGGGGGGCGCGGCATCCGTCACAGGGTCAGTCTAGGAGCGCCCACCGACAGCGGAAGCGGACTTGTGCGTCACGCGCCGACCGGCACGGCCGACACCGTGCGGTCGATCGTGAACTGCCCGATCACGCGCGTCCCGTCGTACATCACGGCCGTCTGGCCGGGAGCGACGCCCTCGAACGGCTGCTCGGGACGCACCGTCACGACGCCGTCGGCGATGACCGCGTGCGCGGGCACGGGATCGGCGTGCGCGCGGATCTGCACGTCGCACGCGAACTCATCGGTCGACGGAGCGCGGCCGGCCCACGTGAACCGCTCGCCCGCGATCTCGGCCGTCGCGAGAGCCTCCTTCGGGCCGACGACGACCGTGTTCGAGACGGGCCGCACCTCGAGCACGAAGCGCGGCTTGCCGTCGGGCGCGGGCACGCCGAGCGCGAGGCCACGACGTTGTCCGACCGTGAACGCGTGCGCGCCCTCGTGCTTTCCGACGACGGCGCCCGTGCGGTCGACGATCTCACCGGGGGCCGTGCCCACCTTCTCGGCCAGCCAGCCGCGCGTGTCGCCGTCGGGGATGAAGCAGATGTCGTGGCTGTCGGGCTTGTGTGCGACCGTCAGCCCGCGCTCCTCGGCCTCTGCACGGACGAGCGCCTTCGACGGCGTCGAACCGAGCGGGAAATACGTGTGCGCCAGCTGCTCGGCCGTGAGCACTCCGAGCACGTAGGACTGATCCTTCGCGGCATCCGACGCCCGGTGCAGTTCGAGGCCCTCGGGGCCGTCGACGAGCTTCGCGTAGTGACCCGTGCAGACCGCGTCGAAGCCGAGCTCGAGCGCGCGTTCGAGCAGCGCGGCGAACTTGATCTTCTCGTTGCACCGCATGCACGGGTTCGGGGTGCGGCCGGCGCGATACTCGGCGATGAAGTCGTCGATCACGTCGTCACGGAAGCGCTCCGAGAAGTCCCACACGTAGAACGGGATGCCGAGCCGGTCGGCCGCGCGGCGCGCGTCCATCGCGTCCTCGATCGTGCAGCAGCCGCGGCTGCCGGTGCGCAGCGTGCCGCCTGCACGGGAGAGCGCGAGGTGCACGCCGACGACGTCATGGCCCGCCTCGACGGCGCGCGCGGCCGCGACCGCGGAGTCCACTCCGCCGCTCATGGCTGCCAGGATGCGCATCCGTCAAGTCTACGAGCGCCACCTGGATTCCGGCCGGACGCGAGAGATCAGTGGGCGGATGCCGCACGCGCCCGCTCCACGGCGGTCGGCATCTCCCGCAGCAGGGCGTCGACATCGGCATCGGTCGACGTGCGTCCGAGCGTCAGGCGCAGCACCTCGCGCGCTTCGTCGGCGGTGCGCCCGAGAGCGAGCACGACGTGCGACGGCTCGGGAACCCCCGCCTGACACGCCGACCCCGTCGAGACGGCGATGCCCGCCTGGTCCAGCAGGAACAGCAGCGTCTCGCCGCGCGCGCCCGGGAACAGCACGTGCGCATTGCCCGGCACGCGGTCCACCGGATCGCCGAGCAGTTCGGCCCCCGGGACGGACGAACGGATGCCGTCGACGAGCCGCTCACGCAGCGCAGTGAGTCGTGCGGACTCCGCTTCGCGCTCCGCTTCGGCCAGCTCGGCCGCGACGGCGAACGCCGCCGCGCCGGCGACGTCCTGCGTCCCGGCGCGCAGCGACCGCTGCTGGCCGCCGCCGTGCAGGAGCGGGGAGATCCTCGCCGTGCGCGACACGACGAGCGCCCCCACCCCGACCGGACCGCCGATCTTGTGCGCGGACAGGCTCATCGCGACGAGGCCCGTCGCGGGCGCGGCATCCGCTCGCCACCGTCTGAAGTCGACGGGCACATGCCCGAACGCCGCGACCGCGTCGAGGTGCAGCGGCACACCGGCCGCGTCGGCGGCGGCGGCGAGCGCTCCCGCGTCGTTCACCGTGCCGACCTCGTTGTTGGCGACGAGGGCCGTTGCGAGCGCGGCATCCGGAAGAGCCTGAGCGAACGCATCCACCGGGATGCGTCCGACCGCATCGAGGGCGACGGACCGCACGGCGGCGCCCTCGTGCGATGCGAGCCACTCCACGGCGTCGAGGGTCGCATGGTGCTCGCCGTCCGGCAGCACGACAGCATCGCTGTCTACCGCGCGAGCCCACCACAGACCCTTGATCGCGAGGTTCGACGCCTCGGTGCCGCCCGACGTGAAGACGACTTCGATGGGGTCGCAGCCGGCGACCGCGGCGAGCCTCTCTCGCGCTTCCTCGAGCAGTCGTCTCGCGGACTGGCCGTGTCCGTGGATCGACGATGCGTTCCCGAGCTCCTCCGCGGCGCTCACCCACGCGTCGCGCGCTTCCGGCCGCAGCGGCGTCGTCGCGGCGTGATCGAGATACACCACGAGTCGTGCCCCCGTCCGCTGTCGCCGTCTTGCGCCGCGCGCCCGAGGTCCGCGGCGTTACTACTGTAGATCGCATGACCCGCCCGGAGCCCGCCGCGGCCGTCTCAGCACCCGAACTGCTCGACACCCGCCTCGACGGACTCGGCGTCACGCTGCACGACGGCGGCGGGACGCTGCGCGTCTGGTCGGGGGCTGCATCCGCGATCGAGCTCGTGATCTTCGACGGCGACGACCTCGACTGGGCGACCGACGTGATCCCGCTCCAGCCGGGCGACGGGGATGTGTGGAGCGTCACGACCTCCCGCCTGCGGGCCGGCACGATCTACGCGATCCGCGTCGACGGCCCACCCGGGGCGGGCAACATGTTCAACCCGAGGACGCTGCTCATCGAGCCGTACTCGCGCGGGCTCGTCAGCGGCGGCTACCGAGACTGGCGCTCGGTCGTCGTCGAGGGGACGTTCGACTGGGGCGGCGTCGGCAAGCCCCGCGTACCGTGGGACCGCACGGTGATCTACGAGGGTCACGTCAAGGGACTCACGAAGACGCACCCGGACGTGCCGCCCGCCCTCCACGGCACGTATGCCGGTCTCGCCCACCCCGCGATGATCGAGCACCTGACCTCCCTCGGCGTCACGAGCATCGAGCTGCTGCCCGTGCACGCGTTCGTCGCGGAGCCGCGCCTGCTCAACCTCGGCCTCACGAACTACTGGGGCTACAACACGCTGAACTTCTTCACTCCGCACGCGCCGTATGCGACCGAGGAGGCGCGGCGGCAGGGGCCGGAGGCCATCCTCCGCGAGTTCAAGGGCATGGTGAGGCTGCTCCACGAGGCGGGGCTCGAGGTCATCCTCGACGTCGTGTACAACCACACCGCCGAAGAGGGCATCGGCGGGCCGCGCTCGAGCCTGCGCGGCATCGACAACCGCGCCTACTACCGCCAGCACGACGACGGGTCGTACATCGACGTGACGGGGTGCGGCAACTCCCTCAACACGGCCACGGATGCGGCGGCCCGCCTCGTCCTCGACTCGATGCGCTACTGGGCGAACGACGTGCAGGTCGACGGCTTCCGACTCGACCTCGCGACGACCCTCGGACGCGACGCGAACCACGAGTTCACACCGGAGCATCCGCTGCTCCGCGCGATCGTCGACGACCCCGACCTGCAGGACGCGAAGCTCATCGCGGAGCCGTGGGACGTGGGCTTCGGCGGCTGGCAGACCGGCAACTTCGGCCCGGGCTGGCACGAGTGGAACGACCGCTACCGCGACCGCGTGCGCAACTTCTGGCTGAGCGACGTCGACTACGCGCGGCGCGCGGGCACGCCGCCGGTGGGCGTCGGAGGATTCGCGACGCGTCTCGCGGGGTCATCCAACACGTTCAGCGAGGAGCGCGGACCGCTCGCGGGCATCAACTTCGTCACGGCGCACGACGGCTTCACGCTGCACGACCTCGTGTCGTACGACGTCAAGCACAACGTCGCCAACGGCGAGCACAACCGCGACGGCGCCGACACGAACCGCTCGTTCAATCACGGCACTGAGGGGCGCACGAGCGACGAGCGGATCCTCGCAGTGCGGCGCAAGGCGATGCGCAATCTGCTCGGCACGCTCCTGCTCTCGGCAGGGGTGCCGATGATCACCGCGGGCGACGAGTTCGGACGCACCCAGCGCGGCAACAACAACGCCTATTGCCATGACTCCCCGCTCACGTGGCTCGACTGGCAGCACGCCCCGTGGCAGCGGGACCTGCTCGCGCACGCCCGGCGGCTCGTGGCTCTGCGGCACGAGAACCCCGCCCTGCGCCCGATCCGGTTCGCGCGGCTCGGAGAGCACACGCCGTCGGCCTCGGTCATGGAGTGGTACGACGAGCGCGGTGAGACGATGTCGATCGAGCGCTGGACGGATGCGAGCCACCGCACGCTGCAGTACGCCGCCACGTCGACACCCGAGATCGAGGAGCTCAACCGCATCCTCCTCGTCGTGCACGGCACCGAGACGCCGATGGACGTGACGCTCCCCCGCGTCGACGGCGCGCAGCGGTTCGTCTCGCTGTGGTCGAGCGCCGACGAGGTGCCCGGCAGCCAGGGCGAGGAGTTCGAGCCGGGCGCCGTCGTCTCGATGCCGGGGACGACGATGAGGCTGTTCCGCATCGAGTGACCCGCCGCGGCCGGGCCGCCGCGGCTGTCGGACGCCGAGGCGTCGCGATAGGTTCGAGGCGTGGCGACGACGAACCGACGAGCGACCGCGCGACCATGGCGAAGCGCGACATCGATCCCGGTCCGAACCGGCGTCGAGGCATCCGCTCTCGCACCGGCGACCGACACGGTCACGGGCCGCATCCCGACGCACGCTCCCACGCCGTCGGTGCCCGGCGGGCTCTTCCGGCCGAAGGCATTCGCGGGCGAGGTCGTGCCGTTCCGCGTCACGGCGTTCCGTGAGGGCCACGACCGCATCGGCGTGCACCTTCGGCTGTGGTCCCCGTCGGGCGACGAATCGCTGCACCGCCTGAGCCCCCTCGAGAACGGACTCGATCAGTGGCAGACCCTCGTGGGGCTCCTCGAGGAGGGCGTGTGGCGCTTCCGCTTCGAGGCGTTCGCCGACGAGGTCGCGACGTGGCGGCACGCCGCGCGCGTGAAGATCACGGCGGGCGTCGACGCGGCGCTCATGCGCGAGGTCGGCGCTCGCCTTTTCGACCGCGCGGTGGCAGAGCGCTCGCGGCCCGCCGCGGAGCGTCGCGTGCTCGAGACGGCGGCGGTGGAGCTGCGGCATCCGGATACTTCGGACACCCGCGCCCTCGAGATCGTCGACGACCCGCGCATCGCGTCCTCCTTCGAGACGCGACCCCTGCTGTCGCTCCTGTCGCCCGGACCGGAGCGCGAGCTGCTCGTCGAGCGCGAACGTGCCGGCGTCGGCGCGTGGTACGAGTTCTTCCCGCGCTCGGAGGGCGCCCGGCGCCTCAAGGACGGCACCGTCAAGTCGGGCACATTCCGCACCGCGGCCCGCCGCCTCCCCGGAGTCGCGGCGATGGGGTTCGACGTGCTCTATCTGCCCCCCATCCACCCGATCGGCGTCACCCACCGCAAGGGTCGGAACAACACCCTCGACGCCCAGCCGGGCGATCCGGGCTCCCCCTGGGCGATCGGCTCATCCGCCGGCGGCCACGACGCCGTGCATCCCGATCTCGGGACCCTCGCCGACTTCCGGGCCTTCGTGCGCGCCGCGCGCGCCCAGGGCATCGAGGTCGCACTCGACCTCGCGCTGCAGGCCTCGCCCGACCACCCGTGGGTCACGGAGCATCCGGAATGGTTCACGACGCTGCCCGACGGCACGATCGCGTACGCCGAGAACCCGCCGAAGAAGTACCAGGACATCTACCCGATCAACTTCGACAACGATCCCGAGGGCATCCGCGCAGAGGTGCTGCGGATCGTGCGCCACTGGATCGCGCAAGGGGTCAAGATCTTCCGCGTCGACAACCCGCACACCAAGCCGCTGCAGTTCTGGGAATGGCTCATCGCGACCGTCAATGCGGAACACCCCGACGTCGTCTTCCTCGCCGAGGCGTTCACGCGACCCGCTCCTCTGCAAGCGCTCGCGGCCGCCGGGTTCCAGCAGAGCTACACCTACTTCACGTGGCGCAACACGAAGGCCGAGCTCGAGGAGTTCCTCAGCGGACTCGCGAACGACACGGCCGACTTCCTGCGCCCGAACCTGTTCGTCAACACGCCCGACATCCTCACCGAGTACCTGCAGTTCGGCGGGCGCCCTGCCTACAAGGTGCGGGCCGCGATCGCGGCGACGGGTGCCCCCACGTACGGCGTCTACGCGGGGTACGAGCTGTACGAGAACGTCGCGCGGCCGGGCTCGGAAGAGAACATCGACAACGAGAAGTACGAATACAAGTTCCGCGATTGGGAAGGCGCGATCGAGCGCGGAGAGTCGCTCGCGCCTTACCTCACCCGACTCAACGAGATCAGGCGTGAGCATCCGGCTCTGCGACAGCTGCGCAACCTGACGATCCACTGGAGCGACGACGACGCGATCCTCGTCTACGCGAAGCACCTCGACGCGGCCCTCTCCCCGACCGGCGCCTCCGACACGATCATCGTCGTCGCCAACGTCGACCCCCACTCCGTGCGCGAGACGATGGTGCACCTCGACACACGCGTGTGGGGCATCGCACCGGGGTCGCCCTACGAGGTGGAGGACCTCATCAGCGGAGCCCGATGGACCTGGTCGGATCACAACTACGTCCGGCTCGACTCGTTCGTCGAGCCCGTCCACATCCTGCACGTGAAGGAGCTGTGATGCCCGAGCCCGATGATCGCCTGCTCGACGCCGTCGCCGCGGGGAGCCACCACGACCCGCACGCGGTCCTGGGGCTTCATCCGGGAACGGATGCGGCGGGCGGCGTCGAGTGGACCGTGCGCGTGCGCCGTCCCCTCGCGCGGAGCGTGACGGCGGTGTTCGACGACGGCATCCGCGTGCCACTCGAGCACGTCCGGGCGGGCATCTGGGAGGGCACGCGCGGCGGTGAGCCGGGCCGCTACAAGGTCGTCGCGACCTACGAGGACGGACCCGATCACACGGCCGAGGATCCGTACCGCCACACGCCGACGCTCGGCGAGCTGGACCTGCACCTCATCCGCGAAGGACGCCACGAAGAGCTGTGGCGTGTGCTCGGCGCGCACGTGCGCGAACACGAAGGCTCGCGCGGCACGGCGTTCGCGGTGTGGGCGCCGAATGCGCGGGCGGTGCGCGTCGTGGGCGATTTCAACGACTGGGACGGCCAGGGCCACGCGATGCGCTCAATGGGGGCGAGCGGCGTCTGGGAGCTGTTCATCCCGGGGCTCGGCGCCGGGGCGAACTACAAGTTCGAGCTGCTGTCGCGCGGAGGCGCGTGGGTGCTCAAGGCCGATCCGATGGCGCGTCAGGCCGAGGTGCCGCCGGGCACCGCATCCGTCATCACCGAATCGTCCTACTCGTGGAAGGACCACGAGTGGATGACGCGTCGCGCGCGCACCCAGCCCCTCTCGCAGCCGATGTCGATCTACGAGCTCCACTTGGGCTCGTGGCGCCAAGGACTGTCGTACCGCGACGCGGCCGACCAGCTCATCGAGTACGTCACGGCCCACGGCTTCACGCACATCGAGTTCCTGCCGCTCGCCGAGCACCCGTTCGGCGGATCGTGGGGCTACCAGGTCACGGGCTATTACGCCCCGACGAGCCGCTACGGCCGGCCGGACGATCTGCGGTACCTCATCGACCGCCTGCACCAGGCCGGCATCGGCGTGATCATGGACTGGGTCCCGGGGCACTTCCCGAAGGACTCGTTCGCGCTCGCGCGCTTCGACGGCGAGCCCCTGTACGAGCATCCGGATCCGCGTCGCGGCGAGCACAAGGACTGGGGCACGTACATCTTCGACTACGGGCGTCCCGAGGTTCGCAACTTCCTCGTCGCGAACGCGCTGTACTGGTTCGAGGAGTTCCACGTCGATGGTCTGCGGGTGGACGCGGTCGCCTCGATGCTCTACCTCGATTACTCGCGTGAATCGGGTGAGTGGGTGCCGAACATCCACGGCGGACGCGAGAACCTCGAGGCGATCGCGTTCCTGCAGGAGGTCAACGCGACCGCGTACAAGCGCTACCCCGGCATCGCGATGATCGCCGAGGAGTCCACGAGCTTTCCGGGCGTCACCGCTCCCACGAATCAGGCGGGGCTGGGCTTCGGCTTCAAGTGGAACATGGGCTGGATGAACGACTCGCTGCAGTACATCAAGCGCGACCCGCTGTACCGCAGCCACCACGAGGGCGAGCTGTCGTTCTCGTTCGTCTACGCCTTCAGCGAGAACTACATCCTGCCGATCAGCCACGACGAGGTCGTGCACGGCAAGGGGAGCCTGTTCGGCCGCATGCCCGGCGACCACTGGCAGAAGCTCGCGAACATGCGGGTGTTCCTCGCGTACATGTGGGGTCACCCGGGCAAGCAGCTGCTGTTCATGGGCCAGGAGTTCGGGCAGATGTCGGAGTGGTCCGAATCGCGGTCGCTCGACTGGTGGCTGCTCGACCAGCCCACGCACGCGCAGCTGGCCGGCTTCGTGGCGGCGCTGAACCGCACGTATCGCGAGCACCCGGCCCTCTGGGCCCGCGATTCCGACGGCGGCGCCTTCACCCGGCTCGGCGCGCCTTCGTGGAACCCGAACGTCATCGCGTTCGCGCGACGCGACTGGCACGGCAACTCGGTCGCCGTCGTGTGCAACTTCTCGGGCAGCCCGATCACGGGCTACCGGCTCACGCTCCCCGCCGAGGGCGTGTGGCACGAGATCCTCAACACGGATGCCGCGGAGTTCGGCGGCTCAGGCGTCGGGAACCTCGGCGTGGTCAACGCCGACAGCAACGGCCTCGCGACGATGGTGGTGCCGCCGCTCGGCGCGCTGTGGCTGCGTCACGACCCGGAGGCGCACATCCCGTCGCCCACGCGCGGCTGACCGCGCTCGCGCGGCGGTCGCGCCGCGCCGCCGTTCGTCGATCCCGGGCGGGTTCGGTCAGAAGAGCAGGTTCGCCAGGCGACCGCGCGCGCGGACGACACGCGGATCCGCGTCGCCGACGAGCGCGAAGAGCTCGAGCAGACGCTCGCGCACGGGCGCGCGCTGGTCGGACGGCAGCGCGCCGAACAGGTCGAGCAGCCGATCGAACGCGTCGTCGACGTGGCCACCGGCGATGTCGAGGTCGGCCACACGCAGCTGCGCTTCGACGTCGGTCGGATTCGCCGCCGCGGCGTCGCGCGCCGACTGCAGGTCGAGACCCTGAACGCGCGACAGCAGTTTCACCTGGCCGAGTCCAGCGCGTGCGTCGGCGTCGCGGGGGTTCTCGGCCAGCGCCTTCTCGTAGGCGGTGATCGCACGCGCGTAGTCGCCCGCCTCGATCGCCTCGTACGCCTCGGCGTGCAGCGGCGGCAGCGGCGGCTCTTCGGGGGCCGCCGGCGCCTGGCCGTTGACCTCGACCGTGCCCGTGACCCCGTTCTGCGCCGCGAGCTGCAGCAGCTGGGCGAACACCTCGCGCACCTGCTGCTCGGGCACTGCGCCCGTGAACAGCGGCACGGGCTGTCCACCCACGAGGGCGACGACCATCGGGATGGACTGCGCGCGGAAGGCCTGCGCGAGCTGCGGGTTCGCGTCGACGTCGACCTTCGCGAGCACGAGGCGCCCCGCGAGCTCGGTGACGACCTTCTCGAGGATCGGGCTGAGCTGCTTGCACGGACCGCACCACTCGGCCCACAGGTCGACGACGACCGGGACGGTGCGTGAGAGCTCGAGCGCAGAGCCGAACGTCTCGTCGGTGACATCCATCACCAACGACGGCACGTTGCCGGCCGGACCGCCTGCCGCGGGCGCGGCGGCCTGCGACGAAGAAGCCGGACGGTTGCGCAGTGCGGACAGATCCACGGCGCCGCGAAGCGCGGCGCCCGGAGCGGCATCGGTCACTTGATCACCTTCGCGTCGAGGATGTTCGAAGAATACCCGAGGAGCTGGATCTTCTCGTCGGAGTCGAGCACCGGCACGTAGAAGAAGACCTGGTCGCTGAAAGTCGTCGTGACTCCCGTGCTGGACTGATCGACGCCCGTCAGCGCCTTCACCTCGGTGTTGTCGCCGAGCTTGATGACCGCGTCGGCGTTGGTCGGCTTCGCCTCTTCCATCTCGTGCACGTGGACCGCGACGATGGCGCCGTTGTCGAGCGTCGCCAGAGCCACCGGCGGATGCGTTCCCGCCGCCGCCTTGAAGGTCAGGTTGCCCGTGTTCGTCGCTGTCTGGTTGAAGTCGTCGAGCCGCCGCTTGCGGTCCTCGAGGACGCCGGGGCGGAAGTGGTCGTTCTCGACGTCGAAGAGGTTCCAATACTCGCTCTTCTCGCCGTTGTCGATGATGTCGGCGTACGCCGCGGCGAGGTCCTTCGGGGCCAACATGAGGAACTCCGAGTCGGGCGGCACCTGAGTGGCGCCCACGTAGTACGCCGCCATCTCGGGCATGACGGTCGACGCCTCGAGGTTGGCGAGGTAATTCAGCTTGTAGGGCGACCACTGGTCGGCCTGCGAGAGCATCATGATGTTCGCCGTCTTGTCGTCGGCGTCGCTCACGACCGCCATGAACGTGCGCGGCCAGCCGTCGAACGCCTGCGGCAGGATGATCTCGAGCGACTTGGTGGGGATCGCCGGCAGCGGCGCGCGGTCGGAGATCGCGCCGCGCAGCTTGTAGTTCGTGGTGCGCTCGGCGAGCACCGCACCGTCGAGTCGCGTCGCGGCGAGCTCCGTGTCGAGCGCCTCGTCCGCCTCCGCGACCGTGGACGACACGCGGCTGAGGATGCGGTCGGCCTGCGCCCTCGTGACAGCAGGGGCCTGCTGGGTCTCGGGCACCAGGACCGTCTGCGTCGGGGTGGGCGTCGGCGTCGGGCCGAGCTGCGGCCACGCGTCGGGCGTGCAGCCCGTGAACATGAGCGCGGACACGGCGACGACCGGGAGGATCGCGAAGGCGCGGCGACCCGTCACTGCACGGCGAGTCGGCGTACCGGCCGAGATGACGCCCTTGTCCTCGCCCTCGATCGACAGATCGATCGGCTCGGTGGGAGGAAGCGGCAGGCCTTTGCGGCGCGGCCCGCGCGAGCGACGGACGTGTCGGATGCCGAGGATGTACAGCAGCACGCCGATCGCCATCACGATGCCGCCGCCGACGATGAGAGGACCGGCCCATGGGGTCGTGCTCTCGATCGGCCAGGAGACGCTCACCTTCGACGGAGCGGGCTGGGTGCCGTCCACGGCGACGAGCACGCTCATGTCCTCGGGAAGCTGAAGGGGCTCGATGAGCAGGTCGGACTGCTTGAACTCGTCGAGCCACAGGTCCGAGCCTGCGGGATTGCGGCCGGGCTCCGCCTCCGCCTCTTCGGCCGATGCCTCGCCCTCAGCGGCGGCGTCGGCCTCGGCATCCGTCGGCTCTTCGACCGGCTCGGGCTCGACGATGCGGGTGCGGATCTCGCCCTCGTCGTCGAGGGTCGCCGACGCGTACTCGGCGTCGGACAGCCAGGCCTCCATGTCGGCGGTTCGGCCGTAAGCGGCGAAGATGTCGCCGTCGGCCTGCGCCCGAAGCGTCTGCGCGCCGGGGAGCTTGTTCAGCACCGCACCGTCGATCAGCAGATAGGGCACGTCCTGCTCGACCGAGATCGGCGCGGTCTCGGTCTTCGGCCCTTGGAAGACAGTGCGCTGAGCAATGCCCGCACCGATCATCACGGCGGCGACGATGAACGCCACCACGGCCCACACGAAACGCACGGAATGAAACCTCTCACTGGCCCGGGGTCGGGGCACGGGCCTAGGAACTCGACAGTCCAGAGTAGCGAAGAGCGGCTGAAAGGAGCGTGGGAGGGACCAATCCGCGACCTCGGCGTGCCGTGTGCGTATCCTGACCTATACCCCGCTGGGCCCGATGACGAACCGGAGAGCTCGTGAAGATCCACCACCCCTTCCGCACCGCCTTCGTCGCGACACTCGGAGTGGGACTCGGGCTCGTGCTGATCAGCAGCATCCAGACGCTGTCGACGATCCTGCTCTACATCGGCACGGCGCTCTTCCTCTCGCTCGGCCTCGACCCGTTCGTCGCGTGGCTCGAGCGCCGCAAGCTTCCGCGCTGGGCGGCCGTGCTCATCACGATCTTCGCGGTGCTCGCCGTGTTCGCGGGCATCGTCCTCATGGTCGTGCCGATCATCGTGAATCAGATCGCCCAGCTCGTCGGCGAGATCCAGGAGTTCGTCGGCAGCCGCACTCTGCCCCAGTTCTTCGACGACGTCAGCACATGGATCGCGGGCATCTTCCCCGGCCTCTCCCCCGAGTTCCTCGACGACGCTCTTGCGAACATGCAGGACTGGTTCGTCGACAACTGGGGCTCGATCACCGGCGGCGTCATCAACGTGGGCTTCGCGGTCGTGTCGGGCCTCGCCGGCGCCTTCATCGTGCTGATCCTCACGATCTACTTCACCGCGTCGACGCCGTCGCTCAAGCGCGCGGTGTACCAGCTCGTGCCGGCGTCGAAGCGCGAGCGTTTCATCGACCTGTCCGAGCAGATCACCGACTCGGTCGGCTACTACGTCATCGGCCAGCTCACGATGGGCGTGATCAACGGGGTGCTGAGCGCGATCTTCCTGACGATCATCCAGGCACCGTTCCCCGCGGTGCTCGCCGTGATCGCGTTCTTCTTCTCGCTGATCCCACTCGTCGGAACGCTCACCGGCTCGGCCATCATCGTGCTGATCCTCCTGCTCGTGCCGGGCGGTCTCGGCATTCCGACGACGGCGATCATCGCGGCGATCTACTACCTCGTCTACATGCAGATCGAGGCGTACGTCATCTCGCCGCGCGTCATGAACCGCGCGGTCTCGGTACCGGGAGCGGTCGTCGTCATCGCGGCCCTCGCGGGCGGTGCGCTGCTCGGGCTCCTGGGCGCTCTCATCGCGATCCCCGTCGCGGCGAGCATCCTCATCATCTACCGGCAGGTCGTCATCCCGCGGCAGAACGAGCGCTGACGCCGCCGCTGCGACGGGCCGGTGTCAGGCCTGCTCAGCCGATCCGTGCCACTCGACCGGGAGCGGGAGCGCGTCGGGATTGACGGCCGCGACGATCTCGGTGAGCACGCGGCGCGTCTGGCTCTCACCGACCCACAAGTGCTTGCCGCCCTCGACCGGAACGAGCGTCGCGTGCGGGATCGAGGCGAATCGCTCGGCCGCCTCAGCCGGGCGGAGGTAGTCGTCGAACTCGGGCACGACGATCACCATCGGACGAGGATCGCCCGCCCACGCCGCCACCTCCTCGGGGGTCGTGCGGTGGAGCGGCGGAGACAGCAGGATCACCCCCGCGACGTCGTCGTGATCGCGCGCGTACTTGAGCGCGAGCTCGGTACCGAACGACCAGCCCAGGATCCACGGATGCGGCAGCTCCCGCTCCCGCACGAAATCCATCGCCGCCGCGACGTCGAAGGCCTCGCTCCGGCCGCCGTCGAACGCGCCCTCACTCGTCCCCCGCGGTGAGGTCGTGCCGCGCGTATTGAAGCGCAGGACCGCGAGGTCGGCGAGGGCGGGCAGCCGTGCGGCCGCCTTGCGGAGGATGTGGGAGTCCATGAACCCGCCGGCGGTGGGCAGCGGATGCAGCGTCACCAGCGTCGCGACCGGATCCTTCTCGAGCGGGCGCGCGAGCTCGCCGACGAGGGTCAGTCCATCGAGCGTGTGCAGCTCGATGTCCTCCCGTGTCGCGGGCAGCATGAGCGGACCACGGATCTCCACGTGAGGGACACCTCCAACGACAGGCGGATGCCGGGCACTCCCCCGGCGAGGTCAGGCGATCTTCCAACAGTGCTGATGCCAGTGCCGGCGGCCGGCGAGGTCTGCCTGATCGCCCAGCACGCCGTCCGCACGCCACGCGACGATGTGCGCCGTGCCGGGCTCGATCGTGCGCCCGCACCCCGGGCACGTGTACGGCTTCTGCGCCTGGGCGGCCGAGACCGGCTGCACGGTCCACTCCACGCCGCGACGCGTCTCGGTGCGCTTCCAGCCCGCGATCATGCGCGCGAGGGAGTCGTCGTGCGACGATTCCCTGCGTCGGCGGTTGGCCCGCGGCATCCGTCAGTACCAACCGACGCGCTGCGAGTGGTCCCACGCGCCGCACGGGGTCCCGTACCGTCCGCCGATGTACCCGAGGCCCCATGCGATCTGCGTCGCGGGGTTCGTCTCCCAGTCGGCGCCGGCGCTCGCCATCTTGCTCCCCGGGAGTGCCTGCGGGATGCCATAGGCGCCGCTCGAGCGGTTGTACGCGTTGACGCGCCAGCCGGACTCCTTGTTCCACAGGGCCACCAAGCACGCGAACTGGTCGTCTCCCCAGCCGCGTGCGCGCACCATGTCGTACGCGATGGCCTGGGCCGTGCCCGGGTCGGGTGCGACGAACGGCGGCTGCCACCCCGATCCCGACGACGTCGATGTGCGCTGCACGACGGGCGTCGGAGTGGGCTTGGGCTTGACGTAGACCTCGTAGGTGGGGCGGTCGAACTTCGCGACGGCGGCCTCGGCAGCCTCGACTTCGAGCGACTGCACGTCTCCGAGCGAACTCGCGTACAGCGAGATGGGCGCGATCTCTTCGGCGCTCGCCTGCTCGGTGAGCGGAAGACCGCTCGGTCCCGCCCACGCGGCGACGAACGCGATCGCCGCGACCGCCGCGAAGACCCCCATCACACCACGCCGACGCGACCAGCGCGTCTCGACCGGCTTCGCAGGCGTCACACGCCGCGCCGGCGCGGGCGAATCGGCTGTGGTGGCCGGGACGCGACGACGCAGGGGCGGCGCGGGAATCATCTCGTTGCCGGGAGTCACAGTGTGCCGAGTCTAGCCGCCGCGTCCCGCGCGTGCCACGCGACCGGCCCGGGGCACCGCTCATCGAGATGGCGCCGACCCGCAGCGGCACTCACGTGACCGCGAGCATGACCTCGATGACGGCGTCGAGCACGGCGTCGACCTGCAGCTCGCGGTAGCCGTTGCGCTGCATCCGGAAGGCCACGCCGCGCACCTGTTCGACCGTCAGAGGCTCGCCCTTCTCGAGGAACCGGGAGATGCGATCCGCGACGATGTCGACCTCGTCGATGCGGTAGCCGTAGCGGAGCGGTCCGACGCGGTCGAAGCGCCGGCCGCGCTCGCGCGAGAGACGGTCGAGCACGACCTGGGCCGTCTCACGGGCCTGGCCGACCCACTCCCGCACGCCGGTGGTGGCCACCGCCTGCTGCCGCTCACGGGCCGCGAACGCGTCTTCGATGCGACCGAGTGCCGCGTCGACAGCCTCGATCGCGTAGCCGTGACGCACGAGGGGGAACGCCACCTGCCGGATGTCGGCGGATGTCATGGGATCGTCGGATGCGTCGCCGGCCTCGAACGCCGTGCGTGCGCGGAGCAGGAACGCGTCGACCGCCTCGCGGTCGTAGCCCTTGCGGCGACCGGGCGCGAGCGGGAACGCGGGGCGAGCGGTGGGTGCCGTCGTCATGAGACCGCCAAGGGGACGAGGAGGTACGAGAGCGCGAGCGCGACGGGAGCGCTCGGGAGGATGGAGTCGAGGCGGTCGAGCACGCCACCGTGCCCGGGCAGCCACGAGCTCATGTCCTTGATGCCGAGGTCGCGCTTGATCATCGACTCACCGAGGTCGCCGATCGTGGCCGACGCGAGGATGACCGGGCCGATGATCAAACCCGTCCACCACGGCAAGTCGAGCATGAAGATCGCGAGCAGGACCGCCGCCACCATCGCCGCGACGGCCGCGCCGGCGAAGCCCTCCCACGTCTTCTTCGGGCTGATCCGCGGGGCCATCGGATGACGCCCGAGCGTGAGACCCGTCGCGTACGCGCCGGTGTCGGCCGCGACCGCGACGATGATGAACGCGAGCACCCACCACTCGCCGCCGTCGCGCTGCAGCAGCACGAGGCAGAGCGCGGTGAGGAAGGGCACGTAGACCTGGATGAACCCTGCGATGAGCACGTCGGCGAGCACGTCGCCGTACAGGCGACCGTCGCGGCGGGCCATCTGGCCGATGATCCGCCACACGATCACGAACGCGACCGCCACGAACGCCGTGACCCACAGCATCCACGGAGACAGGAAGAAGCCTGCGAGCACGAGCGCCGCGCCGGCGATGAGCTGCGGAACGATGTCGACGCGGCGCCCGGCAGCCATGAGCGCGCGGCCGAACTCGAAGATGCCCAGCAGCGCGGCCGCCAGCGCGAAGATCACGAACGGCCACTTGAAGAACACGAGCGAGGCGACGAGCACGGCGCCGATCGCGAGGCCGATGAGGGTCGCGAGGATGAGGTCGCGTCCGGTGCGCTGCTTGATGCGCTCGTTCGCCTCCTCGAACTCGGCGCGCGCATGCGCGACCTGGCTCTCGAACTCGGTGCGCGCCGCGCGGATGTGCGACTGGAACACGGGACCCTGGTCGGCCGGAGGGGTCGTTGCGCGGCGCGCCGCCGCGTCTTTGCGCGTCAACGGTGCGTCGCCCGCCGGTCGTGGGTCCCTGCCCGCGGCATCCGCCCCTGTCATCGGGGTGTTCGCGGGGTCGGAGCCCGGCCCGGATGTGTCGGTCACGGGAATCCTCAGACCTCGAGGAGCTCGGCCTCTTTGCGCTTGAGCGCGTCGTCGATCGCGTCGACGTGCGTGCGCGTCAGGGCGTCGAGCTCCTTCTCGGCGCGGACGAGCTCGTCTTCGCCCACCTCGCTCTTCAAGGCGTCGAGGTCGTCCTTGGCCTTGCGGCGGATGCCCCGCACGTGCACGCGCGCGTCTTCGGCCTTCGAGCGGACGAGCTTCACATACTCCTTGCGACGCTCTTCGGTGAGCTCGGGAAGCGTCACGCGGATGATGTTGCCGTCGTTCGTCGGGTTGGCACCGAGGTTCGGCATGTCGCGGATCGCCTGCTCGATCGCCTTGAGCGCCGACTTGTCGTACGGCGTCACGATGAGCGTGCGTGCCTCAGGGTTGTTGAGCGAAGCGAGCTGCGCGAGCGGCGTGGGCGTGCCGTAGTACTCGACGAGGAGCTTCTGGAAGAGCTGCGGGTTCGCGCGTCCGGTGCGCACCGTCGCGAAGTCGTCTTTCGCGGCCTCGACGGCACGATCCATGCGCACCTCGGCATCTGCCAAGACGTCGGCGATCACAGTGGGACTCCCCTCGTAGCTGCGGATGATTCAGTCTATCGGCGCGGCCGCTCCCGAACGGGCGCGAACCGCGTCGGCCTCATGTCGTGACGAGGGTGCCGATCGACTCGCCGAGAAGCGCCTTCGTGACGTTTCCCGCCGGCTCCATGCCGAACACGCGCATGTCCATCTTGTTGTCCATGCACAGGCTGAACGCGGTCGAGTCGACGACCTTGAGCCCCCGCTGGAGCGCGTCGAGATACGTGATCCTGTCGATGCGCGTCGCGTCGGGATCGTGACGGGGGTCGGCGGTGTACACGCCGTCGACGCCGTTCTTGGCGACGAGCACCTCGTCGGCGCCGATCTCGAGGGCGCGCTGTGCCGCGACGGTGTCGGTGGAGAAGTACGGCAGCCCCGCACCTGCGCCGAAGATGACGACACGGCCCTTCTCCATGTGACGCTCGGCGCGGCGCGGGATGTACGGCTCGGCGACCTGCGTCATCGAGATCGCCGACTGGACGCGCGTCGCGGCGCCCGCCTGCTCGAGGAAGTCCTGGAGCGCGAGCGCGTTCATGACGGTGCCGAGCATGCCCATGTAGTCGGCGCGACCGCGGTCCATGCCGCGCTGGCTGAGCTCCGCGCCGCGGAAGAAGTTGCCACCGCCGACGACCACCGCGATCTCGACGGAGTCGACCGCCGCGGCGATCTCGCGGGCGATCTGACTCACGACGTCGGGGTTGACGCCGAGCTGGCCACCGCCGAACGCCTCGCCGGACAGCTTGAGCAGGACGCGACGGCGTCCGGTCGCTTCGTTGATCACGGTGTCTTCCTCTCGTCGCTTACGACAACCTATCGAAGGGTTCCGGAGCACACGGCAAAGGGCCCGCATCGGCGAACGATGCGGGCCCTTGTGCGCGTGTCAGGCGCCGACCTTGAAACGGGCGAAGTCCGTCAGGGTGAGACCGGCGTCCTTCGCGACCTGCGCGACCGACAGCTTGTTGTCGCGCGCGTAGTCCTGGTCGAGGAGGGCGACCTGCTTGAAGTACGCGTTCACGCGGCCCTCCACGATCTTCGGGAGGGCGGCCTCGGGCTTGCCCTCGTTGCGCGAGATCTCGGTGACGATCTCGCGCTCCTTCTCGACCTCGGCGGCCGGCACGTCGTCGCGCGACAGGTACGTCGGGTTCGCGAACGAGATGTGCTGGGCGAGGGCGCGAGCCGTCTCGGCGTCGTCACCGGTGTAGGCGAGCACGACGCCGACCTGCGGGGGCAGGTCCTTGTTCGTCTTGTGCAGGTAGATCTCGAACTTGTCGCCCGTCAGCGTGCGGACGCGACGCAGCTCGACCTTCTCGCCGATGATCGCGGCCTCGTCGGAGATGAGCTGCTCGACGGTCTTGTCGCCGGCGGGTGCGGCCAGGGCTGCCTCCACCGAGTCGGCACCGGCTGCGGCGGCCGCGTCGAGCACCTGGTCGGCGAGCGAGATGAAGCGCTCGGTCTTCGCGACGAAGTCGGTCTCGCACGCGAGCTCGATGATCGTGACCTTGCCGTTCAGCTCCTTGGCGGCGACGAGGCCCTCGCTCGTCGAGCGGTCGGCGCGCTTGGCGTTGCCCTTCGCGCCCTTCAGGCGCAGGATCTCGACGGCCTTCTCGACGTCGCCGTCAGCCTCTTCGAGCGCCTTCTTGGTGTCGACCATGCCCGTGCCGAGCTGCTCGCGCAGCGCCTTGATGTCGGCGATCGTGAAGTTTGCCATGGGTCGTGGCTCCTAGATGTTCGTGAGTTCTCGTGGATGCCTCGGCGGGACCGCTCCGGAAAGCGATCCCGCCGTGGCGGAGTTCGAAGTTCGAGTGATTACTCGGCGGACTCGGCGGCGGGCTCGGCCGCGGGGGTCTCGGCCTCAGCGGTCTCGGCCTCAGCCTCGGCGGGCTCAGCCTCGGCGGTCTCCGCGGTCGCGGCGGCGGCCTCGGCACCGGCCTTGTCTGCCTCGGACTCGGTCGCGATGGTCTCGACCTCGGCGACGTCGGTCACGACCGGCGCACCCTGCTCGAGGAGCTCGCGCTCCCACTCGGCCAGCGGCTCGGCGGCCTCGTCGGCGTCCGCCGCGGGCTGGTGGCGCTGGATGAGGCCCTCGGCCGCGGCATCCGCGATGATGCGCGTGAGCAGGCTCACGGAGCGGATCGCGTCGTCGTTGCCGGGGATCGGGTACTGGAAGTCATCCGGATCGGCGTTCGTGTCGAGGATGCCGATGACCGGGATGCCGAGCTTCTTGGCCTCGTCGACCGCGAGGTGCTCGCGCTTGGCGTCGACCACCCAGATCGCCGACGGCGTCTTCTGGAGGTTGCGGATACCGCCGAGCGACTTGTGCAGCTTGTCGAGCTCGCGCTTCTTGAGCAGCAGCTCCTTCTTCGTCAGGCCGCTCGCCGCCGGGTCGTCGAAGTCGAGCTCCTCGAGCTCCTTCATGCGCGCCAGGCGCTTCGACACCGTCGCGAAGTTCGTGAGGAGGCCACCGAGCCAGCGCTGGTTGACGTAGGGCTGGCCGACGCGGGTCGCCTGCTCGGCGAGCACCTCCTGAGCCTGCTTCTTCGTGCCGACGAAGAGGATCGTGCCGCCGTGGGCCACGGTCTCCTTGACGAACTCGTACGCCTTGTCGATGTAGGCCAGCGACTGCTGGAGGTCGATGATGTGGATGCCCGAGCGCTCCGTGAGGATGAAGCGCTTGACCTTCGGGTTCCAACGGCGGGTCTGGTGCCCGAAGTGGACGCCGCTGTCGAGCAGCTGGCGGATCGTGACGACGGCCATGGCCGGTCTCCTTCTCTGGCGCTCACGCGCCTCTTGCGGTTGATTCGTGCCGGTGGATCCGGCATGCCTGGTGCCCGGCACACGCCCGCCCCTGAACCTGCCAGGAGACCGTTGGGAGTTGATGCCACGCCGGCGAACACGCGGTTCGCGACGCTCTGGGCACGCGGAGTCACTCCGACGAGCGGAGTGCGGGACCAAGTGTACCAGCCGGCGGCATCCGTCCGCCTTTCGGCAGAGCCGCGGCGGCGCGGAGGTGAACGCGAAAGGAAATCCATCGGAATCGTCGCGATCCTCTTGGCTTGTCCGGGCTGGGTTCGTAGTCTGCGAGTTGTCTGTGCATCGCTCCCGACGCCACCCCAGACGGCATCCGATGCACAGCTCGAGGAGAGTCATGCAACGACGCAGTACCGCCTCGCGAATCTCCGTCGTCACCGTCACCGCGGTCGGCGCCCTTCTCGCGAGCCTCATGATGGCGCCACCCGCGTCCGCGGCGACGCCGACCCACACGATCGCCCAAGTCCAGGGAACGACGGACACATCACCCGTCGCCGGCCAGACCGTCACGGTTCGGGGCGTCGTCACCGCCGATCACCGGGTCGGCGGCTACCGAGGGATCTACATCCAGACGCAGGGCGTGGGCGCAGGCACCGATCCCGACCCGCGCGTGTCGGACGGCATCTTCGTCTTCCTCAACAACAACCCCGCGACCGGCGTCGAGATCGGCGACCTCGTCGATGTCACCGGCCCCGTGTCGGAGTTCCGGCGCGACAACTCCGGCCTCGTACGCGACCCGCGCACGATCACGCAGATCAACGGGTCCGCGGCAGGTGCCGTCGAGATCGTCGAGAAAGCTGTGGGAACGCCCGCGCCGATTCCGCTCCCGGCGACGGTCGTCGGCGACAGCGCCCGCGAGGGCTTCGAAGGCATGCTCGTCGCCCCGGTGAGCACCGCGTCCTCGCCGTACCGCGTGATCTCGAGCCACAACCTCACCAACTTCGGCGAGCTGTGGCTGAACGCCGGCTCGGCCATGCCGGTCGAGGCGTACGAGACGCAGCCCGTCGGCTCCACGGCGGCGAACAGCATCACGGCGGCGAACCGGAACAGCCGGATCGCGCTCGACGACGGATACAGCGTCTCGACGGCGAACGTCGACCACCCGGGCGAGCAGCCCTACTTCACCGCGGGGCAGGTCGTCCGCAACGGCGATCGCGTGACGTTCCCGACCACGGGCTACGTGCTCGACTACGGGTTCGACCTGTGGCGGCTGCAGCCGCCTGTGCCGATCAACGACGCGAGCCCGGTATCCGTCAAGCCGACGTTCACATCGCTGAACCCCCGCCCCGCGTCGGTGCCGGATGTCGGCGGTGATGTCACGATCGCCGCATTCAACGTCCTGAACTACTTCACGACGCTGACGACTGAGAACCCCAACGCGCGTGGTGCGGACACCCCCGAGGAGTTCGCGATCCAGAAGTCGAAGATCGTCTCGGCGATCAACGCCCTCGACGCCGACATCGTCGCCCTGCAGGAGATCGAGAACTCCGTGAAGCTCGGCGAGAAGCCGGATGAGGCGCTCGCCGACCTCGTCGCGGGCCTCAACGCCGCCGCCGGCGGAAAGGTGTGGGACTACGTCCGCACCCCGAAGGCCCTGCACAACCCCGACATCGTCGACGTCATCACCAACGCGATCATCTACAAGCCCGCGGTCGTCAAGACCAACGGCGCCGCGCAGACGATCGTCGACGAGACGGTGTGGGGGAACGCTCGTGAGCCGATCGCTCAGACGTTCAAGTTCGGCAAGCAGTTCGTGACCGTCATCGCGAACCACTTCAAGTCGAAGAGCGCGTCCGAGGGCGACCCCGAGTTCGGCACGGACAGCCCGTACAACGCCGATCGTGTGAAGCAGGCGGAGTCGCTGCTGGCATTCGCCACGTCGCTCGAGCGCGGGCAGAAGACCGACGTGTACCTCGTCGGCGACTTCAACGCCTACGCGAAGGAGGACCCGATCAAGGTCTTCACGGATGCCGGCTACACCGACCTCCTCTTCTCGCGTGCCCGCGGTCAGTACACGTACACGTTCGACGGCGAGCTGGGCTCGCTCGACCACGTGCTCGCGTCGCCGACGGCGACCGACAAGGTCACCGGCGTCGGCGTGTGGTCGATCAACTCGCCCGAGTGGTCGGGACGCGAGTACTGGGGTCCGGCGGCTGAGGCCGGCACTCCGTTCCGCTCGAGCGACCACGATCCGATCCTGGTCGGAGTGGGCACGGAGGGCACGCCCGGCACGGTCGACATCGACCTCGTGACGGTCAACGACTTCCACGGCCGCATCGAGCAGTCGGCGCCGTCGGGCGGCATCGCGGCGCTGTCGACCGCGGTGAAGCAGATCCGCGCACAGAACCCGAACACGATCTTCGCCGCGGCAGGCGATCTGATCGGGGCATCGACGTTCACGTCGTTCATCCAGGACGACGTCCCCACGATCGAGGCGCTCAACGCGGCGGGCCTCGACGTGAGCGCGGTCGGCAACCACGAGTTCGACCAGGGCTTCGCCGACCTCACGGATCGCGTGATGCCCCTCGCTCTGTGGGAGTACCTCGGTGCCAACGTCTACGACAAGGCGACCGGCAAGCCCGCGCTGCCGGAGTACTGGACCCAGACGTTCAAGGGCGTCACGATCGGCTTCATCGGGGCCGTGACCGACGAGCTGCCGTCGCTGGTCAGCCCGTCCGGCATCGCCGACATCACCGTCGGTGACCCGACCGAGGCGGTCAACCGGGTGGCGGACCAGCTGAGCGACGGGAAGAAGAACAACGGCGAGGCCGACATCATCATCCTGCTCGTGCACGAGGGAGCGGCCACGACCGACATCTCGTCGGCAGTCGATCCGAACAGCCGGTTCGGGAAGATCGTCCTCGGCGCCAACGGGAACATCGACGCGATCGTCTCGGGTCACACCCATCTCGCGTACAACCACGTGATCGACGGGCGCCCTGTGATCTCGAGCGGTCAGTACGGTGAGCGGTTCTCGCGGATGGACATCCGCTACGACCGCAAGTCGAAGACGTTCACGATGAAGAACGAGATCTTCTCGCTCATGGACGGCTCGACACCTCTGTTCGAGGACGACCCGGCGGTCGTGCCGATCGTCCAGGAGGCGGTCGCGGTCGCCGACGAGCTCGGCAACGTCGTGATCGGCGAGGCGACGGCGGACTTCGGTCGTGCGGTGTTCGCCGACCCTGCGGGCCAGACCTCGTTCCCGGAGAACCGCGGGGGCGAGTCGACGCTCGGCAACCTCGTCGCGGACGTGCAGAAGTGGGCGCTCAACGTCGACGGCATGCGCAACGTGGATGTCGTGTTCATGAACCCGGGCGGCCTGCGTGCCGATCTGGGATCGGGTGAGGTGACATACCGCGAGGCGGCGAACGTCCAGCCCTTCGCGAACACACTCGTCTCGTTCACGCTCACGGGGGCGCAGATCAAGCAGGTGCTCGAGGAGCAGTGGCAGCCCGCAGGCTCGTCGCGTCCGTTCCTCAAGCTCGGTGTGAGCAAGGAGATGACATACACCTACAACCCGAACGGAGCGCCGGGCGACAGGATCACCGAGATCCTGCTCAACGGCGAGCCGATCGATCCGACCGCCACGTACTCCGTCGGGGCGAACTCGTTCCTGGCCGCGGGTGGAGACAACTTCTTCACTCTCGCCGAGGGCGGAGGCAAGTCCGACAGCGGCAAGATCGACCTCGAGTCGATGGTCGACTACCTCGAGGAGTTCGGGACGATCACCCCCGACCTCGCGCAACGCGCGGTCGGTGTGATCGTGTCGCCTCCCGACGCGGACGGCTACGACCCGGGCGACCAGGTCACGCTGACGCTGTCGTCGCTGGAGTTCACGCGCACCGAGCCTCCGGCCGGCACCGTCTCGGTGTCGTTCGACGGCACCGTGCTCGCGACGGCTCCCGTGACGCGGGCGTACACGGTGGCGACTGACGAGACCGGCACGGCCACGGTGACGTTCACCATCCCGGACGGCGCAACCGGTGACGCCCGGTTCGCGATCACGACCCCGGTCGGTACCGCGAGCTCGGTGGTGATTCCGATCAGCTGACCGGGCACCGACGGCGAAGGGGCGGGCCCGCGGGTCCGTCCCCTCGTCGTGTCCTCCACGGATGCCCGGCCCGGCGTTGTTCGCACAGCCAGGTCGGTGTCGTGCTCGTGCAATCGGGGCTACGTGATGCTGGCAACATGCCCATGCCCCGCGCGATCCGTCGTGTCGTGTTCGTCGCCCTCGTCACGCTCGTGTTCTGTGCGCCGGTCGGCGCGGGGACGGCGGATGCCTCACCTCTCCCCTCCGCGTCGACGCCGGGGCCGCGCGACGCCGTCCCGTCGAGCAGTGAGACATGGGTGTGGCCGCTGTCGTCGTTCCGCCTCGTGCAGCCCTATGTCGCGCCCGCCCACGAGTACGGACCCGGGCACCGCGGAATCGACCTCGAAGCGGGCGATGCGCCCGTGGCGCGTGCGCCGGCCACGGGTGTGGTCGCGTTCTCCGGTTCGGTCGCCGGGCGCTCCCTCGTGACGATCGATCACGGCGATGGTCTCGTCACGACGCTCGAACCGGTCGTGTCGGAGCTGCAGCCCGGTGTCGCCGTGGGCCGGGGCGAGCCCATCGGAGCGATCGACGTCGGGGGCCACGCGGAGCCGGGGACGGTCCACTTCGGGGTGCGCCTCGACGGCGAGTACATCAATCCGATGCTCCTGCTCGGAGGAGTCCCGCGAGCGGTCCTCCTCCCCTGCTGCTGACCCGGGACGGCGGCGCGCGATCAGGCGCGCGGGTGGGCGAGGCGGTACGTGGCCGAGAGGCGCTCCGCCGACACGTGGGTGTAGATCTGTGTGGTGCCGAGGCTCGCATGACCGAGCAGCTCCTGCACCGTCCGCAGGTCGGCTCCCCCGTCGAGCAGGTGCGTCGCGGCGGAGTGCCTCAGCGCGTGCGGGCCGACTCCCCCGCCGGTGACCGGGCCGAGGGCCCGCGCGACGAGGTCGTACACGGCGCGAGGGCCCATGCGTCCGCCGCGGACGCCCAGGAAGACGGCGTCGCCGGGAGTCGGGGCATCCGTCACGGTCTCGGGCGCGGATGCTCGCGCGGCCGCCAGCGCATCGAGCCGGCGATCGCGCAACACGGGGCGACCGCGGACGAGGTACGCGTCGAGCGCGCGAGCCGCCGAGCCGCCGAACGGGACGACGCGCTCCTTCGACCCTTTTCCGACCACCCGCACCGTGCGGCGCTCCCGGTCGACGTCGCCGAGGTCCAGTCCGCACAGCTCGGACACGCGCACGCCGGTCGCATAGAGCAGCTCGAGCGCCGCATGATCGCGCAGGGCGATCGGGTCCCCCTGCGCCGCGGCGGCGCGCCCGAGCCGATCGAGGAGGTCGCCGACGGCATCCGCGCTTGCGACCTTCGGCAGGGTCTTCGCGCGTTTCGGGGCGATGAGGCGCACGCTCGGATCGACGGACACGTGTCCTGCCTCCAGCGCCCACGCGAAGAATCCCCGCGCCGCGGCGGCTCTTCGAGCGAGGGTCGAGCGCGCGTCGCCGCGCTGCGTCGCGACCCACAGCCACTCGCGCAGGTGCTCGAGCTGTACGTCACGCACATCGACGTCGCCGACCACCGCGATGAGGTCGGCGAGGTCGGTGCGGTACGCCTTCGTGGTCGCGGGCGACAGCCGGCGCACGTCGCTGACGTGCGCCGCGAAAGCATCGGCGGCCTCGGACATCCGCATGCGCCCAGCATGCCCGACCTTGCCGCCGCCCGCTGGGAGCCGCACCGCAGAGGCCCGCGCGCGGCTCACCGCCGGGTCGGGTCCTTCTCCGCATGGGGTAGCGGCGTTGCAACGGATGCAATACCGTCTGGTCCCGAGGGCGGAGCGAACGGCGACAGCGCGGTCGTCTCGGCGGCCACCACCCCCTCCGAATCGTCGACCGGGCTGGGGCTCGTGACGGTTCTGTCGCTGGGCGATGTGTCCTCCCATGACGGTCTTGTCGACTGGGATCAAGGAGGACCGCTCGTGTCGAAACCTCGCCACCGGATGCCGTCGCGTCTCTTGCGCAGGACATTGCTCGCCGCCGTCGCGGTCTGCGGAATGGTGTTCGCGGGGACGGTCGCGACGGCCGCCGCGACGCCGCCCCGTGCTTCCGTTCTTCAGGGCACGGTCGAGAGTGGTGGCGCCGGCCTTTCGAACTTCTCCGTTTCGCTCTATGCGGCGTTCGTCGATCGCGAGCCACGATGGGTTCCGCTGGGCTCGGCCAAGAGCGACAAGAAGGGGAAGTTCCGTCTGAAGTTCGCGGTGCCGCACGGCCTTGCGGGCAGCGATCCGCTCCTGTTCGTCGAGGCGACGCGCGGCCCGGCGATGCTCGCGAGCGCGATCAGCGCGGGACTCGGCACGGTTCCGCAGCGCGTCGTCGTCAACGAACGCACGACGGTTGCGACGGGGAACGCCTTCGCCCAGTTCATCGACGGTCATCGGATCGCGGGCAATCGATACGGCATGACGAACGCGGTCGGCATGGCCGCCAACCTGGCCGATCCGGTGACCGGTGCGGTCGGTTCGGTGCTCGCCACGGCGCCGAACGGGACGGAGACGTCGACGCTCGCCACCTTCAACTCCCTCGCGAACGCGATCGCGAGCTGCGTCACCGATCGGGCCGACTGCAAGACGCTCTTCCGTGCGAGTGCTCCGCCGGGCGGGCCTCCCTCGAAGACCGTCCTCGAGGCTGTCGCGAACGTCGTGAAATACCCCGCCTTCCCGCCGAGCCGCGCGCCGAAGGGCGATCCGGTGTTCGCGCTGTCGCAGCGGACGCCCGTGAACCAGCCTGCGCTGAGCGCGGCGCCGACGAGCTGGCTCCTCTTCCTCAAGATCACCGGAGGTGCGTACAGCGCCCAGGACAGCGACAACCTGATGAACGGCCCCGGCAACTTCGCGATCGACGAGAAGGGGTTCGTGTGGGTCAACGACAACGCCGTGCCGCGGCCGCCCGGAGAGTACGCGTGCGCCGGCCTCAGACTCCTCCGATTCACCCCATCGGGGCAGCCGTTACCCGGCACACCGTACTTCGGCGGAGGTCTCAACGGAGCCGGGTACGGCATCACCCTCGACCCGAACGGCAGAGTGTGGGTGGGCAACTTCGGCTTCCAGGATCCGCCCTGTCTCGACCCGCAGTTCGCCGCCGAGCAGGGCAGCCGACCGGCTCCGCACAACAGCGTGTCCGTCTTCCAAGTCGACGGCACTGCGCTGTCCGGCCCGGACGGATACACCGACGGGAACATCTCGTGGCCGCAGGGCACGGTCTCGGATCGCGCGGGGAACATCTGGATCGCCAACTGCGGCAACGACTCGGTGACGATGCTCCCCGGTGGGGATCCGGCACGGGCCGTCAACATACCGCTCGGGCCGGCGCCCGAAGAGGGGCACCCCCAGCTCAAGCCGTTCGGCGCCACGGTGGACGCGCGCGGCAACGTGTGGATTGCGAACAACCGCGGAAACGCGGTCTCGGTGATCTCACCCGACGGCCGTCTGATCGACACCCTCCCGGGAACGTTCCAGGGCCGAACCGTCCTGAGCCACCCTGTCGGCAACGCGACCGACACGAAGGGCAACGTGTGGGTCGCGAACTCCGATTGGCTGGATTCGCCGTGTCCGACGCGCGCGGAGCTCGGCGAAGCCGAGAATCCGTCGATCACCGCCTTCCGCCAGGACACGCGCAAGCCGTTCCCTGGATCGCCGTTCACGGGCGGGGGTCTGACACTGCCGTGGGGCATCGCGGTCGACGGGAAGGACACCGTTTGGGTGTTCAACTTCGGCGTCGTGCCCGTCGGGCAGACGAGCGACATCCCGACCGGCATCAGCCGCTTCTGCGGCGTCGACACGCGTGCGTGCCCGAAGGGGACGAAGACGGGCGACCCGATCTCTCCGGACACCGGATATCGGAGCGATGCGCTCGAGCGGATCACGGGCGGCCAGTTCGATCCTTCGGGGAACATCTGGCTCACCAACAACTGGAAGCGCGATGCCGACCCGATCGTCAACCCGTTCGGAAACGCGATCGTCGTCGCCGTCGGCGCCGCCGCACCGGTGAGGACGCCGCTCCTCGGACCGCCGGTGTCCGCCGAACGGCGGTGAGAATCGACGGCTCGCGGACGCCGCGTCCAGCGTATGACCTTCGCCGGCACGGGCGAGCCACGGGCGGGTCCGCCCTCATGACGTCGCGAATCGCAGGCGCCACCCTCGCTCCCCGTGCTCGACGCGCTCCTCCAGGAGCATGACGCCCAAGAGGGCCTCGACTTGCTGCCGGGTCATGCCGCTGCGGCGGGCGAGGTCGTCCGCACCCCGCCACACCCGGACGCTCAGAGCGTCCGTCACTCGCGAAGCGTCGTCCGTCCGCGATCTGCTGTCCATCGATCCAGAACGTCGCTGGCTCGAGTCGCCTTCGAGCCCCACCAGCTCCCACACGTCGTCCGCGCTCGTGATGCACGCCGCGTCGAATTCGCGGAGCATCCGGTGGCACCCGGCGGATGCCGCGCTCGTTATCTGTAGTCATGTGTGGTTGTAAGTGGTTGTCAGCGTCGGATGCAGATCGTCCTTGGATGGACGCTCCCGCAGCAGTGTCAGTGACGGCGGCTACGGTGCGATCATGAGTGACCTCGGGCTGTTCGCCTTCCGCTGGGTGCCGACTTTTTCCGGCGTCGATGCCGGCGTGGTGTTCGATCGGACCCAGGGGACGATTCACCCCGGCGCGTGCGATTGGCTGCGTTCTCTGTCCGAGTCGGGCGCGTCTCCAAACACGGTGCGGAACTACGGTCTCCGAGTAGCGGGCTTCCTGAGTTGGCTTCTGGCTCAGGGACTGCATTGGACGCAGGTGAGGGCTTCCACCCTGGTGCAGTGGAAGAACCACCTGTTGGTGACGCCGGTGCGAGGCTCCACGATGGCGACGCCTCGCAAGCCGGCAACGGTCGCCGCGTGGTTGGTCGCGCTGGTGGAGTTCTACAGGTGGGCCGCGCTTGAGGATCTCGTGCCCAGGGATCTGGTCGTGCAGCTGACGGAGGATCAGGTGGTGCGCCCGGGTGCGCGGGGCGGTGAGCACGGGCGGATCCGGAGTGTGATGACGAGATCGTTGAAGGTCCGGCCGGTGCAGGTGGAGACGGCGCCGTTGTGGTTGTCGGAGGAAGCCGAGCGGCGGGCTCTGCTCGAGTTGCCGTTGCGTCCGCGGGACCGTTTCCTGGTGGATCTGCTCTACTTCACCGGGCTGCGGGTCGGCGAAGTACTGTCGCTGTTTCGGCAGGATCTGCATTTGCTCGCCGACAACAGCGCGCACGGCTGCCGGCTCCGCGGGCCTCATTTACATGTCGTGCGGAACCGTTCCGTCAACGGCGCGCGGGCGAAATCTCTGCGGAGTGTCCCGGTGCCGGCGGAGCTGGCGTTGTCGTATCAGGAGGCGTTGTCGGAGCGGCTGAGGCTGCTCGGGGACGACGGGAGCTCGAACGCGATTGTTGCACTGGAGGGCCCGACGGCGGGCCGGGCGTTGACCTACGCGACGGTGGTGGACCTGTTCCGTCGGTGGTCGGACCGGCTGGGGTTCTACGTGCGGCCACATTTGCTGCGGCATACGCGCGCGACGATCTGGTTGCGCGGGCTGGAGGGGCAGGCGGTGGATCTTGATGTCGTGCGGGTGCTGCTCGGGCACCGATCGTTGGCGTCGACGCTCATCTACACGCACGCCAGCGACGAGGCGCTGCGCGCGGCGGTCGCACGCACGACGATGTATTCGGAGGACCGCACGTGACGCTCATCGTCGACACCGCGGAGGCAGCAGGCAGCAAGTCTGGCGGCGGTTGGCGGGATTTCCTGGCGGGGATGTTGAACGAGGAGTGGGCTGTTGGTGCGTGGGATGCGGCAACTGGGATCCTGACGGTCGATCCGTTCAACGAGCTCAACGATTTCCGTGCCTGCCGGCGGCCGGGTTGCGCGAATCCCGCTTCGCGCGTCGACTACTGCCCGCCATGCCAGCGGCGGGCCAGACATGCGGGCGTGAGCGTTGAGGAGTATGCCCGCACCCACCCGAAGGTGAGCTTGGATGCGAGGAGGACGACCCGCGGCTTCGAGCTCTGCGGCATATCCGATGAGGCGGGCGTCCGCTGCGGGCGGGCGATGACCACGCGGGGTCTTTGCCCCACGCACTACGACCTGTTCGCGAAACGCTGCAAGAAGTCGGAAGCCGCGCTCACCGATCACCGGCTGGAGGCATTCGTCGCCGATCGGGTGGGGAAGTACGTGTTCCCGTCAGTCCCGTGCCCAATTGCGTCGTGCGGCAGGATCCTGTCACACAGCATCAGCAGCGGCCTCTGCGATTATCACGACTCCGGGCTGCGGGCGGCGCGCCGCAAGCAGCCTGCCCTCACGATCGAGGACTTTATGGGCTCGAACGTGGTGCTGGAGCGTCACCAGCTCGCGCTCGGGTCGCTGAGTGAGCCGTTGCGCACGGAGCTGCTGTTCGTCATCCAGCAGTATGCCGATCGCGGCGTGGGTCGGGTGATGATCAGCAAGCTGCGACCGTTCATCGACGACATCGCCGCCGACCCTCACACCGATCTGCTGGAGTGCTTCCGGTCGCATGAGCACTCCATCCGCCTAAAGGGGGTGCGGGCGGTTGGCATGCTGCTGCTGGAGAAGGCGCATCGCCGGTTCGAGGAATACGACTCGCTCCAAGGCGACCTGATCTTCCTCCAGGACCTACCGCTTCGAGAGACCCAGTCGGCACGGAACCCGGACCTCGGTGGCACACCGCTGGACATTCGGCAGCTCACGCAGCCGTGGCTGGCGACCGCGTTCCGCACCTGGCTGGGTGCGACGTTGGAACCGCGTGGGGCGGTCCGGAAGTGCTTCGACGTCTGCGCCGAGGCATCCCAGGTGATGGCCGATCGCCGCTCCGACGCGGGCATGGATCCGACGCGATTGTCCTACGAGGACATGGCGGCGATCATCGCACGGTTCGAGCAGCGCTGGTCGGCGCAGGGGATCAAGTTCACCTACTCGGTCTGGTGGGAGCTCTGCCGGCTGGCACGACGGTTCGGCGTCTGGGATGAGATCCCGGAGAGCTTCGCGCAGAACTACGCCGCGCAGAAGCGCCGCACCCTGCGGGGGAAAGGCGACCAGAAGGTCGAAAGCGATCGGGTGACCCCTGCCGCGGTCGTCGCGCATCTGCGAAGCCACACCGACCAGCTCGACATCGGTCGCCATTCCGACATGTATCGGTGCGTGCTCGAACTGCTCATGGAGACCGGCCGCCGGCCGGCAGAGATCGCGACGCTGCGGACGGACTGTCTCGTTCAGGATCGGCACGGCGGCTGGCTGCTGCGTTACACGGCGCACAAGACCGGCGGCGCGACCAAGGAACTCCCCGTCGAGACACCTGTCGTCGAGTCGATCCGGCGGTGGGAGCGCATCCGCACCGAGCGCGGCATCAGATCGTCGTACCTGTTCCCGAGCGGGAGGCGCCGGCTGCAGGACGAGAACATCCCTCCGATCGGGGAACGCTACCTGGGCAAGATCCTGCACAAGTTCGCAGCGAACCTTCCCCAGGTCCCCGGGCCGGTGACGGACGCTGACGGGCATCCGGTCGACTTCGACCTGACCACGGTGCAGCCCTACGACTTCCGCCGCGCCTACGCGCAACGTCACGCGGACAACGGGACAGACCCGGACGTGTTGCGGCAGCTCATGGACCACGTCTCGTTGAGCACCACGATGGGCTACTACCAGGTCAGTTCGAAACGTCGCCGGAAGGCCGTCAACACGCTCGCCCCGCTCGCCCACGATCGTCACGGCCGACAGGTCGGCATCGCGAACGGGCGTATGCAGCTGAAGATCACACCGGTCCCTTACGGCGACTGCGCGGAGCCGAGCAATGTCGCCGCCGGCGGTACCGCGTGTCAGCTGCGGTATCAGTGCGCGGGCTGTGGGTTCTTCCGCCCCAACCCTTCACACATCCCAGAGATCGAGAAGGAGATCGTGAAGCTGAAGTCGCAGTTGCGGATCGCGGAGGCCTCCGACACCGCCGGCTACTTGCTGGACGCGCAGCGCGGCCTGATCGCCGACTACGAGAAGGTGCTCACCACCATGCGGGAACGTCTCGAACAGCTCCCACAGGACCAGCGGCGTGAGATCTCCACCATGTCCGAGGTGATGAGACGCGCCCGCAGCGCTGCCCTCGCCGGGAAACACATCGAGCTGAGGGAGATATGACGACGACGACGCCCACCCCACCCCGAGGAAACTCCGCTGCGTTGGCCCAGGCGCGGGCCGAGGCCAGCGCCCGCAAGCACCGTGATGTCGCCGCGACTCTGCACGCGGCCGCAGCACACGGCCAGGCGCTCACGGTCTCGACTCTCGCGGCCGCGGCCGGCGTGAGCCGGCAGTTCCTCTACAGCCGTCCCGATCTCATGGACGGCCTACGCCGACACCAGGAACGACACCCAGCCGCAGGCGACCGCCCCCTCCACGCGGCACGCGCCGCGGACCTGGTGAACGCGCAGAGCACGATCAAACGACTCAAGGGTGAAGCCCGCGAGCTGAACCGGAAGCTCGACGCCGGCCTCGCCGCGCAGCTCGAGCTCCGGGATGAAAAGCGACTGCGCCAGCTATACGAGCACCGCGGCCAGGAGATTGAACGACTCCTCGCCCAGAACGCCGACCTGCTCCGCACCGTCTCCCAACTGCGCGAACAAGTCCGCAGTCTCGAGGACGATCTCGCGATCGAACGCACCGCCATCCGCGAACTCACCGGAAAGCCAGCCAACGTCACCAGCATCCGATTCGGAGACCGATGAGCAAACGGCGAAGCGGGACACCCCTTGCGATGGTGTGTCCCGCTCCGGCGTCTCTGGCTGGGCTATCGGGTGAGCGCGACGCTCTTTCCCGTCACTTCAGTCCCGAAGGTGATTGTCTGGTTGAGGCCGCTGTATCCGGACATGCAGGGGTTGTTGCCTGCGTAGGACCAGCAGAGCTTCGCTCGGTAGTTGTTGCTCTTGAAGTTGCCCCGGTTGGGCCAGGTTCCGCTGGCGCCGGTACCGTCGAATCCGTACCACAGGTGCGGTGACAGGTAGCCCTGCCAGCAGGCCCGGTCACCGCTGCAGTTCGGCACCACGCCGAACGGCTGCACTAGCGACGGTGCAGCATCGATCGCCGTGAAGTCGCCGGTTGCGGGGTCCACCGTCAGGATTGCCGGTGCGCCGGACTCGAACAGATCCCTCTCAGCCTGTGTGAAACCACTCAGAGGGTCATCCTCTACGGTCGCGTTGGCGGGAAGCCCCGCCCACACGGACGCGATGACGAACAGGATCGCTGCAACCGCAGCGATCACGCGAGGGCGCACGGTCGTCGCCCTCGCGGCGGTGTTGGTCACGCTGCCCAACGGATCGACGAGGCGCGGTCGTTCATCGCGGCGCCGACGTTGCTGGAGTTCACGTAGTAACCGTAGGACGCGCCGCCGTAGTTGGTGTTCTCGAAGATCGCGGTCTTGCAGTTCGAGTACGACCGGAACGACGTGATCCGGTTGTCCCAGCCGATCCCGGCGAGGCTCGTGTAGCCGTGGGCATAGCCGTAGCAGCCGTTCTGGGTGACGCTCGCTGCGTACGAGGCACCGGCGTAGTTGTTGTGCTCGTAGAAGATGCCGATCACGGTGCTTGCCAGCGGCGCGACATCGGAGCGAGCACTGCTGGAGTCGTTGACGAGTTCGTCGCTGACTTCGAGCGCCCCGTCGGGCGTGGACAGGACGATGCCGTATGCCTCGTACACGGCGTCTGCCAGGTTGGCGTCGGCGTCGACGCACAGGGACTTCCCGGTGTCGAGCTCCTGCCAACAGCTCTGAGTGCGGTCGATGGTGTCGGCAGTTGCCGCGGGCGCCGTGATGGCGGCGGCTCCGATCATGAGCAACGATGCGGCGAGGGCGGCGAGTGGACGTTTCATGATGTTGGTCTGTTCCCTTCGGATCGGCGATCTTCGTTCAGAGCCTTGCGACGATCGCTGCTCACACGCCAGACCTCGACGAATACTGAGACCCTTTGGTCCGAACGGACAGTCGCCCCGGCCGACCCACACGGTGGGGGAACATGGGGTACGAGAAGAGTCGTGTGTCGGAGGGAGTCGCTGGTGGCGGAGCCCGCGCGCGCGTCCCGGGATCGGCAGGATCTCGCCTCGGCTGATCGTGTCGAGGACGATGTGCCACTGCTGCGACGACTGCGCGATGGAGACGACACCGCTCTGAGCGAACTTCATGACCGCCACGTCCGGGCGGTGTATCTGCTCGCGCGGAGCAAGGTTGACTCCGCGTCAGACGCCGAGGAAGTGACCCAAGACGCCTTTCTGCTGTTGTGGCGCAAGTGCCGTCGTATTGACCTGGCCGGCACATCTTGCCTGCCGTGGTTGCTGACCACTGCGAACTACCTTGCCCTCAACGTTCAGCGGGCAAGTAGGCGTCTGACGCAGCGGGTCACGACTGTGCTGAGTGAAGACGACCTCACTTCCCCGCGCGAGGTGGACGCCGAAGCAGCGCGGAACATGGAACTCGAACAGGTCGTAAGGATCGTTGCGGCCCTTCCGCAGATCGACCAAGACGTATTTCGGCTCTGCGTTGTCGAGGGACTCAGCTACAAGCAGGCCGCGTACCAGCTCCGCACCAGTCACTCGGCTGTACGGAACCGCCTGTCCCGGGTGCGCGGAGCGTTGAGGAAGCAGATAGACCAATGACTATTGACGAGCCGAACTACGACCGGATGCGCGACAACCTGATGCGCGAGGTCCGGCGACGTAGCAACCGGAGCCGGTCTCGCAAGCGGGTCAGCATCTTCATCGGCGCCGGTGTGCTCGTCGCTGCCACCACGGGTGGGGCGCTGATCGCCCTTGCATCCGCGGAGCTTCGGCACAACTCCGCGTACTGCTACGAGTCGCCCTCGTTGCAGAGCCGCGCGCAGCAGGTCGGCGATCCGTCGCCGGTCGGAGACGACCGGGTTGCCCGCGCCATCGACTTGTGTGAGTCCGTATGGCGTATCGGCGTACTCGGTGGCGAGAACGACGGACCGCCCCCCAACGATGGGCGGATCCATCCCGTGCCCGAGCTGTTTGTCTGCTCCCAGCGTGACGGGACGCTCGCGGTCTTCCCGGAGGAGGATGGCGTGGCGTGCAGCGATCTCAGCCTGGAGCCACCCCGGTGACAATCACGCCGATCCGGGCGCTGCCCACGGCGCCGCGGCTACCCGATCGGCACAGGCGCACGGGATGGATAGCGCCGTGCGTCGTCGGGGTGATCGTCGCGATGATGTACATCGCCTACGCAGCATGGCAGTGGTCGCAGTTCACCGTGAAGTCCTGGGACCTGAGCATCTTCGCCCAGCTGCTCGACAACTACGCCCGGATGCAACCGCCCATCGTGAACATCAAAGGCGACGGATACAACCTCCTCGGCGATCACTTCCACCCCCTCCTCGCTCTGATCGCACCCGTCTACGCGATCGCGCCCCACGCGTTCACACTGCTCGCCGTTCAAGCGGTGTGTTTCGCGGTCGCTGCCGCGATTTTCACCCGCACCGCGAGCCGCAGCCTTGGCTCCGTCGCAGGCGGCGTGCTCCTCGGCCTCGCGTTCGGCTTCAGCTGGGGTTTGCAATATGCCGCCGAAGCACAGTTCCACGAGATCGCCCTCGCGGTCCCCCTGCTGACCTGTTCGCTCAGCGCGCTGCTCGAGCGCCGCGATCTCGCTACCGTGCTGTGGGCGGCCCCCCTGGTCTTCGTTAAGGAAGACCTCGGCCTCACCGTCGCGATCATCGGTCTGCTTGTCGCTTACCGCTCGCGCAAGCCGCTTGGGCTCTGGCTCGCGGTCTGGGGCGTGGGCTGGTTCGCGATCGCGGTGTTCATCGTGCTCCCAATCCTCAACCCCCAAGGTTCCTGGGCATACGCGAGCAACGCCAACCCGCTGACACTCCTTGCCGACCCTGGCGGGCTCTTTCACCCATCGAAAGGGCTCACGCTCGCCCTGATCCTGGTGATCAGCGGCGGGCTCATCCTCCGGTCACCGATCGCGCTCGTCCTCCTGCCGACCCTCGCGTGGCGTTTCCTCTCAAGCAACCATGGCTACTGGGGGCCAAGCTGGCATTACAGCGCCGTCCTCATGCCGATCGTGTTCGTCGCACTCCTGGATGCCATCAACCGCGGACCCACCTCCCGGTGGACCTGGCTTCGCAGCTACAGCCGCCATGGCGCCGCGATCGCTGTCACAGCAGCAACAGTGCTCCTACCAACACTCCCGCTATGGTCACTTCTCGCACCCAACTCGTGGGATCAGCCCGACCGGGCTGACGCAGCGACCACAATCCTTGAGGCGATTCCTGCTGGCTCCTCGGTTGAGACCGACATTGGCCTCATGTCCTATCTCGTCGACGACCACGACGTCTACTGGCTCGGAAACTCCAACCCCACCCCGGACTGCATCCTCATCGACCGGGTAGCCGGAGGCACACCAGCCGAATGGGGCAACGCTCTTGAGGTCGCTACCCGACTCCATCCAGGCGCCACCTACCGCGCCATCGCCCAGCAGAGCGGGTACGAACTCGCCTGCCAGTAGCTGACGTCGATTACATGCCGCTCCCGCACAATCTTGCTTCACCGGGACTGCTGCACGGATAGGTGACATCTGAGTTGGCTAGCCCGGGGGGCTGGCCTGGAAGGATGTCATCGTGCCCAAGCCCTACCCGAGCGAGTTCCGTGACGACGTGGTGCGCGTCGCTCAGAAC